>Ga0102963_1000032_pt1 | contig 52510 bp, 38 predicted proteins | sample SalPon2_C_H2O_MG_2_FD_84522 | JGI IMG/M metagenome (GOLD analysis project Ga0102963, IMG submission 84522) | Salt pond water microbial communities from South San Francisco under conditions of wetland restoration - Salt Pond MetaG SF2_C_H2O_MG | ecosystem: Environmental > Aquatic > Non-marine... | reverse complement strand
ATTTTGTCAATAAATACTTGTAACGAGGATTACCAATTATGGCAGACACATTTGATTTTGACCCAACTAAAAAACCTGTAACTACAGGAGACATCATTGACGGTGCCAAAGATTTGGCACAACAAACAGTTGATGTATTACAGGCAGGCGGAAAAGGGTTTATGAAAGCAATTCGCTCTCGAACTATCCCCACCGACGGTGAGCCACCAGAAATTGATATAGCAAGTGCGTCTTGGGCACAAGATCCCAACTCAAAAGATTGGAGAGTCAAATTAAGCATACCTCCTATTAAAGCATTTACAGAAAGTCCTTACATTCAACGATTGATTACTTCTACAGGCGGACTGTGTTTTCCTTATACGCCTACAATTATTATGAGTCATCAAGCAAGTTATAATGCAATTACACCAGTACATAGTAATTATCCATTCTTTGCTTATCAGAATTCAAGTGTGGACGCAATGACGCTGACTGGGCAGTTTATTGTACAAAATGCATTAGAAGGTGAGTATTGGATAGCAATGTTGCACTATCTAAGAAGTATTACAAAAATGTTTTACGGTCAGACATCTAACCAAGGTTCACCACCTCCTATAGTTAAATTAAATGGATATGGTGATTATGTGTTTAAAGATGTGCCTGTAGTAATTACAAATTTTACCCTTGATATGCCAACTGATGTTGACTATCTTGCTGTCGATCTTGATTTTGGATTTAATGCTCCTTCAACAGCAGACGGTAATTTTGGTAACTTTACAAAACTTACAGGTGATACTGATAGAGGCAAAATTGGCTATGTTCCAGTAGAAAGCCAAGTTACTGTAACACTACAACCTATCTACTCAAGATCAGAAGTAGAAAAATTCAGTTTAGACACATTTGTCAAAGGCGGATATATTGGTTCTAACAACAAAGGATTTATTTAATGTCAAATAATTCACCCTGGTCAAAAACACGTCTTGTACGCAATCAATACTTAGGTATTTTAAGTATTAGACCTGTTCCTGAAGACGGCGACGATGTTGTGTATGAAATAGAATCGCAATATCATCAACGTCCAGACTTGTTGGCGTATGACATGTACGGCTCTCCAAAATTATGGTGGGTATTTGCTCAACGAAACATGGATTCATTAAAAGACCCTATATATGATTTTAGGGCCGGATTAAAAATTTATGTATCAAAGGGTAGCAAATTAAGACAACTGTTGGGAGAATAATATGGCTAATAAACCATTAGGTCCTCCAGGTACAGAAATAGACTATGCATCTATAGTAAACAACTATGTGGCAGAAAATAAAGATGAATTAAATGCCGCAGGCGCCGGAGAATCTGAAAACACCGGCACTGAAAATATGCAAGACTTTTCAGATACTCCTGAAAAGGTAAACACAAATGCGTCAAGCATTGAAACTACAGTCGAAACAGATAAAAATGCAACTACTACAGAAAAACAAGAGACAGTTTCTCAAGAACGGGTAACAGTTGATCCGGCAAAGGTTGCTTACACAGCAGACGGTAGAGTAGTTAACCTACCTATTCCAAATCTATTAAGAAATTTTGCAAGTTACAATTATAGGATAGGAATGTATGCGTTAACAAACGAAGAAATAAACAATCCTGATGCAACCTATAGAATTAAACGTCCTAACATTGCAATACTACAAAGTGGCGGCGGTCTTGGAGATAGTAAAGTATTAACAGGATACGAATCCAGTGGTAGAAAGATTGAATTTTTTATGAATAATTTAGAGATTGAATCTCTAATTTCACCTAACCAAAGAAAAGGTACAACTAATGCAACAGGATTTAGATTAGAAATCCAAGAACCATACAGTATGGGTTTGTTTTTACAAACTTTGCAAATGGCATCATATCAAGCAGGACATGAAAACTATGTAGAAGCACCTTTCCTTTTAACAATTGATTTTATAGGTTGGGACCAAGACGGTAATCCTGTTGAAACACCCACAGCAACTAAGATGTTGCCATTTAAACTTGTAGGAAGTGATTTATCAGTTACAAATGGCGGTAGTGCATATGTAGTCGAAGGTGTTGCCTATAATGAAGGCGCACTCAAAGACGCAACACAGGGTATTCCGGTCGACGTAACACTTGTAGGTAGAACAATTGAAGAACTGTTACAGAGTAGTCCTAAAAGTTTATCTGCAGAAATGAACAAATACTATCAACAAAAAGCAATAGACAAAACTATTAGTACCGCAGATCAATATTTTATTGTGTTCCCTAAAACCCGTGCAACAAAAGGCAATTCATCAGGAACTATTAGTGACGGCGGCGCAGGAGCAACAACTGCTTCAAACAATGGAGCCCCAAGTGTAAGTGTAAGCAGTAAACAGTCCACAAGAAACACTGCCACAGCAGAAGAGTTACAAGAACTGTATAAAAAAATCAAAGGCGGGGAAGCACCAGAACAAGCAGAATTAGAAAAATATCTAAATGAAATTAAAGCAAAAATTTCAACCACAGCCTTAGGTGAAGAAATTAGAGAAAAACAAACAGGTAAAGCAAATAGTAATGTTATTGGAACATCGCAAATGTTCAACCTTGAGCAACTTGGTTCTACCCAACAACCATTTGGTGATGCAAATTTTACTTGGGACAAAGAAAAGAATGTATGGAAAAGAGACGGAGGACAAATGCAACTGTCTCCAGGATTGGGAGAAATTAAATTTGGCCAAGGCACAAGAATTCAAGATATTATCGAAGAACTTATAATAATAAGTGAATATGGTAGAAACCTTACCAGCGAACCAAGTGACGGAACGGGTATGAAAAATTGGTTCAAAATTGATACACAAGTTTTTAATATTACCGATCCTATAACAGAAAAGAAAACAGGTCAACCTCCAAGGATATACGTTTTTAGAGTATTGCCATACAAAGTACACGAGGCAAAATTTTTATCACCTGATAAAATTCCATATGGTATCGAAGCACTGAGAAAACAAGTGTGTAAAGAATACAATTATATCTATAGTGGAAAAAATGATGACATTATTAATTTTAATATTAACTTAGACAACACATTCTTTAAAAGCATGAGTCCAGGAGTATTACCTAAGGTAAATGTAGAAGAAGGAAAAGATGCAGAAGAAAATCCACAACAGACATTAGAACAAACAGAAGTTGACAACGAGCAACTTATCAGTGGAAAAACTGCTCCAGACATTAAAAACAACGCTAAAGCCGCAGGTGCGGTAAATCAAGATGACATGCGAATTGAGATTGCACGTAGGTTCAATGATGCAATTATTAATTCTAATGCAGACTTACTTTCAATTGAGATGGAAATTTGGGGTGATCCCTATTACATTTCAGACAGCGGATTTGGAAACTACAACTCAGAAAATACACAGTTGATTAATATTGATGCAGATGGTAATATTGATTATCAATCGGGCGAAGTTGATGTTCTTATCAATTTTAGAACGCCGGTAGACTACAAAGAAAATGGTATGATGGGATTTCCAGATGAAACTATAGCAGTAGATTCCTTCAGTGGATTATATTTGGTAAGCATAGTGAAGAATAGTTTTAACAATGGTGAATTTAAACAAACAATTGAAGCCATACGTAGATCAAATCAGTATCCTAAAAAACAAACTTCGCAAGACAGTGAAAACAAAGCAGGTCAAACTGTTGGCGACGGTGATGGTAGAAAGTTAGATTCAAGCACCATCAATCAGATTAATAGCGAAAACCAAAAAGGATCTATTAGTGCAGGACCTCCAGGCACACAATCAACCGCTGACGATAGAATTGCCGCTCAACAAAATCAAAAAATATTAGCACAAGAACAAGCACAAAAAGCAACAGAGGGAGTCCAGTAGATGAGTCATGAAACTCGCACAGCAGGCCAGCAAGAAAATCTCCAACCCGGTCCTTTTATTGGTAGGGTGGTTGGACACCTTGATCCCAACTACATGGGAGGCATTGAAGTTGAACTACTGAAACTAAATTCAAGTTCAGGACAACAACTTGACGGTCAAACAGTTAAAGTACGCTACGGCGGACCGTTTACTGGTCAAACACCAGCGGCTGGTTTAAGCAAAAATAAAGACTACAAATACACACAACAATCATATGGATTTTGGATGACTCCGCCAGACATTGGAACGAGAGTAATTGTGGTGTTCATTGAAGGACAGCAAAACATGGGATTCTGGTTAGGGTGTATCCAAGATAACTATGTTAATTTTTCAATGCCTGACAGAGTAGCAACATCATTTGTTAACGCTCCAGGACAAACACCGGGCAGTAAAGAAAGTATTAGTAAAACAGGAAAAGCAGTTGTAGGTGAAATAAACAAAAAGAATCTTGAAGATAACAAAGGCAACGATCCTACAAAATTTAAAAAACCTATCAATGAAGATTGGATGAGCACGTTACACAATGCAGGGTTAAGTGCAGATGGTACAAGAGGACTAAGTTCTGCAAGTGCAAGACGTGAAGTGCCAAGCATGGTGTTTGGTATAAGCACACCCGGCCCATATGACAAACGTCCTGGTTACGTAAAAGCACCGTATGGTCCTAAAGAAACACGAGCACAAATTCCATTTGGCCGCCTCGGCGGAACGCATTTTGTTATGGACGACGGTGATGATAAATTTTTAAGGAAAGGTCCTGCAAGTACTACAAAGAAAGAATATGCAAATGTAGGTAAAGATGAAAAAGGAGTGCCACAATTACCAGCAAATGAACTTATGCGTATCAGAACACGCTCAGGACATCAAATTCTTTTTCACAACACAGAAGATTTAATACGCATTGATCACGGTAGCGGAAATTCATGGATAGAACTAAGTGCCAATGGTAAAATTGATGTATATGCAAAAGATTCAATTAGTATGCACACTGAACAGGATTTAAACATAACTGCTGATAGAGATATCAACATGCAGGCAGGCAGAACCTTCAATTTAAAAACAAACTTTGGCATTAATATGGAGTCTCTAACAAGTATTCAAACACTTGCAGGTTTAGCAACAAATATAACAAGTGGCTCAACATCAAACATATACAGTGCATTAGGACATTTTGAGACAGCACTACAGATCCATATGAATGGCCCAGAAGCGGCACAGACAACTCCGTTGTCCACTCACGTGGTTCCCGGCGCTACCGCTACCGCTGTCGCGTCCTTGCACAAACGCTTGCCACAGCACGAGCCGTGGACACACCATGAAAATGTTGATCCACAACAGTATACACCTACAATGACTGATAGAACCAATGACGTTGTTATTCCGTCAGCACAGGATATAGATACATTACCTGATACATTTAAGAAAGATGGTGCTTAACAGCACATAAATACACATATGAGTAGTTTAGAAAAAGATACAATTAAAAATGTACGTGTTAAAGAAAACCTTAGACAGCAACCTGTTGTAAAACAGCAAACTTATAGAGGTTTAAGCACAGTAAATCCTAATAACTTATCATACACACTATATGATATAGGTCTTATCAAGCAAGATCTACTAAATCACTTTCATATTAGGCAAGGAGAAAAATTAGAAAATCCAGAATTTGGAACAATTATTTGGGACGTTTTGTTTGAACCTTTGACTGAAAATTTAAAAGAAGCAATAGCAGACAATGTAACAACAATTATAAATGCAGATCCAAGAATTAATGCCGCAAGAGTGATTGTTGATCAGTATGAAAGTGGTATTCAAATAGAGTGTGAACTACAATATCTACCATATAATATCTCTGAAAACATGAAATTACAGTTTGATCAAAGAAATGGCTTCTTAGATTAGAGATTTAAGTACTCGGTTATCTCAAACAAATAAATACTTTATAACAAGGAATAGGAATGTCAACAACAGATAGACAGAATAGATTACTACTTGCAGAAGACTGGAAGAGAGTATATCAAACATTTAAAAACGCAGACTTTAAGTCGTATGACTTTGATAGTCTACGCCGTACAATGATCAACTATCTGCGTCAAAACTATCCAGAAGACTTTAACGATTATATTGAATCAAGTGAATATCTTGCTTTGATTGACTTGATTGCTTACCTTGGACAGAATTTAGCATTTAGAGTAGATTTAAATGCACGTGAAAATTATTTAGAATTAGCAGAGCGTAGGGAAAGCGTACTACGGTTAGCACGTTTACTTTCTTATAATCCAAAACGTAATCAATGTGCTAACGGGTTATTAAAGTTTGAAAGTGTGCAGACTTCGGAAGAAATTGTTGACAGTAACGGAGTAAATCTTTCTAACCAAACTATTATTTGGAATGATCCTTCTAACCCTGATTGGTCAGAACAATTTAGAAAAGTGCTTAATTCTGCATTACCAGAAAATTCTATTATTGGTCGACCTATTAAAAAAGAAACAATCAACGGTATTACTACTGAGCAGTATCGTTATAATGCAACAAACACAAACTTACCAATTTATAGTTTTAATAAAAACGTAGGCGAAAAGAATATGGTGTTTGAAGTAACAAGTGCCAGTATTACTAAAGACAAAATTTTCGAAGAAACACCTTTACCTGGAAACAGTTTAGCATTTTTATATAGAGAAGACGGCAAAGGTGCTGGAAGTAGTAACACAGGATACTTTCTACATTTTAGACAAGGTGTTTTAGACAATGGAGTATTTACTGTAGATAGTCCAACAACAAATCAAACTGTTGCAATTGATGCAACTAATATTAACAACTCAGATGTTTGGTTATACAAACTTGACTCAAATGGTAATGAATCAAGTCAATGGACTAAAGTAGATGCCGTGGAAGGCAATAATGTAATTTACAATAGTCTTAGTAAAGACCAAAGAGATATCTATACAGTATTAACAAGAATTGAAGACAGAATAAGTTTACTTTTTGCTGATGGTACATTTGGTAATTTACCTAAAGGTAAATTTAGAGTTTACTATAGAAAATCTATAGGTAGAAATTATGCTATCCAACCTGAAGAATTAACAAACATCACAATCAGTGTTCCATATAGAAGCAGATCTGGTACTAACGAAAATATTACGATTGTTGCTTCTTTAAGATACACAGTTGATAATGCAAGTAGTACAGAAACAAGTCAAAGCATAAAAGAAAATGCTCCTTCAACATTCTATACGCAGAATAGAATGATTACTGGTGAAGATTACCAAGTAGCACCAAGAACTGTTAGTCAAGAAATTATTAAAAGTAAAAGTATTAACAGAACATCAAGTGGTATTAGCAGATACTTTGATCTAATTGATTCAACTGGAAAATATTCAAGTACTAACATTTATGGTGATGACGGTGCACTTTATAGAGAAGTGTTTGATAAAAAAGTTAACTTTAGTTTTGTTACAAGAACCGATGTTGAAGGTCGTGTAGAAAACGTTGTACAACCTATATTAAGAAATATTTTACTTAGAAATTTTTATCTTAGTGAATTTCCAAAAACATCTACAAATGACTTAGACGCAACTTGGACACAGATAGCAAGACAAACTAATAATTCGAGTGGTTTCCTTAAAGATGCACTTGATATTACATTAACAACAGGAACATTTACTGGTAGTGCTTTAAGATATTTGGAACCCGGAGCACTGGTTAAATTTATTGCCCCAGCAGGTCAACATTTTATGACTAACGATCTTAATAAACTAATGACTGGTGAAGCAGATCACCCAGGTGCAACAAAATTCCTTTGGACAAAAGTTGTTCAAGTAAACGGCGACGGAACAGAAAATTATGAAGATGGTCAAGGACCTATAGTCTTTAATGATGTTATTCCGACCGGTGCAAGGTTAAACGAAATCAAACCTAAGTTTGCAACGTCATTAACATCGGATGTAATATCACAAATGATTGATCAAATTTTTGCTTTTAAAACATTTGGATTACGTTATAGTCTTGTTGATAGAGAATGGAGACTTATTCTTAATAGCAATTTAAGTATCGGTAATGCGTTTAACACAGGAAGATCAGGAGACAGTTCTAATCAAAATTTAGACTCGAGTTGGTTATTGTTATTTGAAACTGATGGAGAAAAATATACAATTACATATAGAGGTGTAAGGTATATTTTTGAAAGTGACAAAGAAGTTAGATTTTATTTTGATGAAACAGATCAAATTTATGATAGTAGAACAGGCAAAATTATAACAGATAAAATTAATTTACTATCTATTAATAGACAGCCAGGATCAACTGATGCATTTACTATTGATTACCCTTGGCAAATTACAAAAGAATATAGAGATGAAGAGGGATATGTAAACAGTAAAAAAGTTGAAGTAAGTTTCTTTGATAGTGATAGCGACGGAGTGATTGATAATCCCGACTCTTTCTTAAACTTTGTAGAACCAGATACTGATCCTTTGACAAAATGGGTTTTTGTAAAAGAAGAAATAACAAACAACCAATCAACTAACTTTAATTACGTTGATCCGCAAGTAGAAAATATTAAAGTATTTGAATTCGAAGCATCTACAGGAGCATTATCTACATTTGATGACGGCACAATTTTTTACTTTACTAATCCTAATATTTTTAAACAATACAATAAAACTACTGGAATGCTTTCTTTGATTACAAATTATAAAGCATATAAAGGAAGAGATAAAATTAAATTTCAATACGTACACAGTGCAGACGAAAATAATAGATTAGATCCAAGTAGTACAAATATAATTGATACATATTTGTTAACATCTACATATGATAGAAGTTTTAGGGAATACTTGTCAGGTGCAACTGAGAATAAACCATTACCACCAAGTTCAGACCAATTATTTCAGAACTTTGGTGCAAGTATTAATAAAATAAAATCAATCAGTGATGAAGTAATTTATCATCCAGTAAAATATAAAATTCTATTTGGACAAAAAGCAGATCCAGACTTACAAGCAATCTTTAAGGTTGTAAAAAATAATGAACAAGTAACAAATGATAATGATATTAAATTGCGTATTGTTACAGCAATTAATGCATTCTTTAGTTTAGAGTTTTGGGACTTTGGCGACAAGTTTAGTTTTACAGAATTAGCGACATTTATTATGAACAGTTTAGCACCAGATATTAACACAATAGTATTAGTGCCAACACAAACGGAAAAAGTTTTTGGAAGTTTATACGAAATTACAACTGAAAGTGATGAAATCTTTATTTCAAGTGCAACAGTTGACGACATAGAAATTATTGATAGTGTAACAGCATCGAGATTAAAAGCATCGGGTGCGGTAGTAACAACAGCATCAACACCAAATGCAGGCATAACATCAAGTGCATTAAGTGTATCAAGTAGTTCAAGCGGATCAAACGGCGGAGGAAGCAGTTACTAATGGCTTATGACAATGATCAAAACGAGTTTCCGATTAATCCAGATGGTGAAAATGAAAAAAGAACCAGCCTAAGTCATCTACCTCGTTATTTTAGAACACCGGCAAACAAAAAGTTTTTAACAAGTACGCTTGATCAACTTATTCAACCAGGTGTGGTTGAAAAACTTAATGCATATTACGGCAGAAAAGATGCTAAAGCGTATGCCGCCGATGATAATTATGTCGGCGATGTAACTAAGACAAGAGAAGATTATCAATTAGAACCAGCATTGGTCCTTAAAGATGATATAGACAACGTAACATATTATAAAGACTATAATGATTATATTAATCAATTACGTTCATTTGGAAATACAAACAAAGATCATAGCAAAATTAATGCACAAGAATACTATGCATGGAATCCGCATATTGATTGGGACAAGTTTGTTAATTTTAGAGAATACTATTGGTTACCTTCTGGTCCCCAAATATTATCTATTTTTGGACAATCTAAAGAGATAGTTTCAACATTTAAAGTATCATTGGAGGAAAATGATGACAACGTAGCCTACAAGTTTACGCCAACAGGTTTAACACAAAATCCTACTTTAAAACTATACAAAGGTCAAACTTACATATTTGAAATTGATTGTCCGGGACATCCTATTGCATTCGCAACAAACAGAGCCTTTACCCCTGGTCAAGCAATTATTACTGAAACAGTAGAAGGGGTGTTGGCTCCTGGTAAGTTTGAGTCAGAACTTTTTGACAGCGATGGATACGACACTGGTGAATACATAGTAGAACCTGTGGAAGGTGGTATCGAAGGATTCACAGAAGGCGATAACATATCTACATTATATACAGACGGAGTTGAATCCGCAACAGTATTTGTAGAGAAGGGAACACTAAAATTTACAGTGCCGTTAAACGCACCAGACAGATTATTTTACATTAGTAAAAATGATGTTAATACAAGTGGTACTATATTAATGTATAACATCTTAGAAAATACTGAAATTAATGTAGAAGAAGAAATACTACAAAAGAAAACTTACACAACAAGAACCGACACCGACTTATCAAATGGTATGCTTGTTGAATTTCTTGGAGATGTTACTCCTGCAAAATATGGAGAAGGCACTTGGTATGTAGAAGGAGTTGGTGACAGTATTAAACTTATTAGTAAAGCAGATTTAGAAATCACTGGAGCATATAGTTCTAATCTGTTTATACCTTTTGATACTGAAAACTTTGATAAACTACCATTCGGACAAGCATTAAATTATCCAAAAGAACAAGATTATATTACAATCAACCGTGCGGCGATTGACGGTAATCAATGGTCCAGACACAACAGGTGGTTTCATAGAGACGTTATTGAAAAAGTTGCAAAGGCAAACGGAACACCTACAGAGTTTGATCAGAGCCAACGTGCAAAAAGACCTATTATAGAATTTGATGCAGGATTAAGATTATATAATTATGGATCAAAATTTAAATCTAATGTAGATCTAATTGACGACAAAACAATTGATGTATTTTCAATTATTGAAGGATCAATAGGTTATAATATTGACGGTGTAGATTTAATTGACGGACAACGTGTATTGTTTACAGCAGATCCTGATATCAGAGTCAATGGTAGAATTTACAAAGTCAACTTTATTAATCATCTTGGCACAAGACAAATTTCTCTGCAAGAAGAAACAGATACTGAGCCTCAAACAAATGAAACAGTTCTTGTTCGAAATGGTACAACAAATCAAGGTAAAATTTATTGGTATGATGGTACTAAATGGCAAAAAGCACAAGATAAACTTACAGCCAACCAAGCACCATTGTTTGATTTATATGATGCAGATGATAATTCTTTTTCAACATATGCAAGTAATTCGTTTATTGGTAATAAACTATTTTCTTATAAACAAGGTTCGGGAGCAAACGACAGCGTCTTAGGCTTTCCGCTAACATATAGAAACATTGAAAACAGTGGCGATATCGTTTTTAACTTTAATCTTTTAAATGAAGAATTTACATATACTCAAGGCCAAGTGAATTTTTCACAAAAAACCGATATTGCAACTTTAAGAAAGTATACTGATTTAACTTCTTATAAGAGTGTAAGTGGTTGGAAAAAAGCAATAGCAGATAGTAAACAAAAAGTAATTAGACAATATGTTGTTTCAGGACAACGTAATAATTTTGCTGTAGATGTTTATGATAGAAGCGGCGATCTTAACAACCTTGATGTTAAGGTATTTGTTAACAATGAACGTAGAACTGATTGGGAAATCAACAGAGAAAACGGAATAGCATACATTACATTTACAAGTAATCTTGCAAATAATGATAATATAATTTTACATTGTACAAGTGAGGCAGATAAAAACAACAACGGTCATTATGCATTTCCTATAAACTTAGAACACAATCCGCTTAATGAAAATATAAACGATTTTACATACGGTGAAGTTGCTGATCATGTAACTACTATTATTGAAAATGTATCAGGATTTGAAGGAAAATATCCAGGTAGTAGTAATCTACGTAACTTAGGTCAACTATCAGAATTTGGTACAAAGTTTGTACAGCATAGTGGTCCTATTTCTCTTGCATCATATCATATTACCAACAAGAAATATAATTCAGTAAAAGCATTACGCTTTGCAAGAAAAGAATATGCTAAGTTTAAAAGAGCATTTATTTCGATAGCAACAGATTTAGGCATTGATGGCGAAGCAAGATATCTTGTTGATAAAACCTTACAAAAATGGAAGTCAGAAAAATCTAAGCAAACAGCGTTCTATTGGACAGATATGATTGGTAATGGAGCAAGTAACAAACGTTCATTTACAGTTGTTGATATAGGAAATAAATTTTATAGTCTTACTGAGCCATTTGATTTAAAAACAGTTTCTGCAAAAGCAGTTTATGTTTATCTAAATGATCAGCAATTGATACATAACAGAGATTATATTTTTACCACCGAAGGTTTTATTCAAATAACTGATAAAATTACTTTAACAGTTAACGATATAATTGATATTTACGAATACGAGTCAACAGATGCATCGTATATTCCGCCAACTCCTACAAAATTAGGTTTATGGCCACTACATATTCCTGTAAAATATACTGATAACACATATCAAACTCCGCAACAAGTTATTAAAGGACATGATGGAAGTATTATTAAAGCATATGGCGATTACAGGGATGATTTAATACTGGAATTAGAAAAAAGAATTTACAATAATATAAAAGTCACATATGACAAAGATATTTTTGATGTAGATAGTTTTGTAGGGCATAAGTCACGCGATACTGGATTTACAAATAAAGACTTAGACGACATAATCATAACTGATTTTGCAGAATGGTTATCTATTGCAGGTGATCCTGATTATACAGATACAAGTTTTTATGATAGAGATAATTCATTTACTTGGAATTACAGTTTTATGGTAGATCCGTATAATGAAAAATTACCCGGGTTTTGGAGAGCAATTTACAAGCAGTACTTAGGAACTGACAGTCCTCATACTACACCTTGGAAAATATTAGGCTACATTGACCAACCAGACTGGTGGGAAACAGTTTATGGTCCAGCACCTTATACAAAAGAAAACTTAATTCTTTGGGAAGACTTGCAAGAAGGTAGAGTTCGTGAACCAGGAAATCCAGTTAGATACCGCCCTAATTACGCACGAAAAGATTTATTAAAACATATTCCTGTAAATTCACAGGGTGTGTTACTAAGTCCTTATGAATCAGGATACGCTCAAGGATTAATTGTTCCGCAAACAAATAATAATTTTGTATTCGGTGACGAAGCACCAACAGAGACAGCATGGCGTAGATCATCAGAATATGCCTTTGCATATATAACTGCTTGGATGATTCATCAGCCTGCTAAAGTGATTGGATTAGGATTTGATCGTTCTCGTATTAAACGTAATAATGCAGGTCAAATAGTATACACAGGAAATAACAAAAGAATTAAATTAGATAGTCTTATCTTTCCTAATACATCAGAAAGTTCTGTAAGAATTACTACTGCTGGAATAGTAAATTACATCTTTAATTATATCAATGCAGATGTAACTAAATTAAATGAAGAATATAGTAAAGAAATAAAAAATTTAAAAATTCAACTTGGATTTAAGGTTGGAGGATTTAGTACAAAAGATAAATTTAGACTAATATTAGATTCGCGTACACCTAACAATAAAGGCAACGTGTTTATTCCTGAAGAAAATTATAAACTATTTTTAAACACAAGTTCACCCGTTGACACAGTAACTTATAGCGGAGTTATAATTGAAAAACGTGCGGCAGGTTTCTTAGTAAGAGGTTATGATAAATCTAAACCTTACTTTGATTATTATAAACATTTAGAACGTGCAAAGGATCCTGTTATTAATATAGGCGGCGTTAGCGAGTCATTTCTTGAATGGGAAGCAGGACAGCGTTACCAAAAAGATCAAATTGTTAGATTCGGTGATAGTTTCTTTAGAGTAAAAGTTAGTGGTACATTTGATACATTTTCTACAGATAACTTTGTAAAACTTGTAGAATTACCAATTGAAGGCGGCAAAGATGCTATACTACGTAGAACATTCGAAGAAGATACATCTAAATTAAACTACGGTACATTGTTTAGAACGTATCAAGAAGTGGTAGACTTTTTGCTCGGGTATGGAAAATATTTAGAATCGCAAGGATTTAATTTTGAAAAGTTTAACCAGGCTATAGAAACAATTGAGAATTGGGAACTAAGTGCAAGAGAATTTTTATTCTGGACTACACAAAACTGGAATGAAGGTGCATTATTAACACTTTCTCCAAGTGCAATAAATTTACAATTTAGTAGAGACTACGTAGTTGTTGATAATTTATTTGATAACTTCTACGACTACACCCTGCTTAAAGCAGATGGACAAAAACTTCAAGAAGATTTTGCTAACACTATTAGAAGTAGTCAAAACGAATTTGGATTAACATTAAAAAATACAGCAGACGGAATTTATTTTGTTAAATTACCACTTGTACAAAAAGAGCATGTTTGTTTACTTGACAACAAAACTGTCTTTAATGATACAATTTATAATCCTGCACCTGGATATAGACAAGCAAGGGTTAGAGTACTTGGATATCGTAGTACTGATTGGAACGGGAGCGTAAATATTCCAGGATTTACTCTTGACGATGTAAATGTTAAGGACTGGACACAAAATACAGATTATGATATTGCAGATGTAGTTTATTACAAAACAAGATACTACAGTGCAAAACAAAAAATTACAGGAACAACAACTTTTAATGAAGATGAGTGGTATATTTTAAATCAAAAACCTACTGCGGGATTAATTCCTAATTTTGATTATAAAGCAAATCAATTTGCAGACTTTTATGATTTAGATACTGATAATTTCGACAGTGAACAACAAAGACTTGCACAACATTTAATTGGATATCAAAAACGTACATATTTAGAAAATATTATTAATGATGATGTTTCACAATATAAATTTTATCAAGGGTTTATTCAAGACAAAGGTACAAAAAATTCATTAGAAAAACTATTTGATGCACTTTCAAATACAGAAAATTCAAGTTTAGAATTTTTTGAAGATTGGGCATTTAAAGTAGGACAGTATGGAGCAAGTGAATCGTTTGAAGAAGTAGAATACGAAATTGACGAATCAAAATTTAGATTAAGTCCGCAACCATTCCAGTTGGTACAAACGATCAATCCTCAATCAACAGATTTGGTTTATAGATATACTCCGGTAGATGTCTATAGTAAACCATCGAACTACGATCACAAGCCATTTCCAACAAAGTATATTGATGAGAATGACACTTATATTAAGACCGCAGGATATGTTGCTGAAGAAGATATTGATTATAAAGTAAAAAACTACAATGATATTCTTGATTTAGATCTAAATCAAGTTGAAATAGGACAATATATTTGGGTTGCACAAAAAGGTCAAACTTGGGACGTATTACGCCAAACTGAAACAGAAATGAAGGTCACAGATATTGTTAATAGTGACAGTTCTAAATCAATTGAAATTAAAACACGTAAAGCACCAACAGTTGATAAAGATGACATTATTGGTATATTAGGTGTAGGCGAAAAACAAAATAGATTTTATAAAGTATTAAGAGTAAGTTTAAATGTTATCTATGCAGAAACTACTGGCGAAGTTGAAGATGCTACAGAAGTAGACGGATTTATTTTAAAACTTGTAAGTTCTCGCGTACAAACACTTACAGATGTTAACGAAAAAATTACAAGAGATAACTATTCAACTCAGGAACGTGTTTGGGTTGATTACGATGAAAATAATAGATGGACGGTTGTAGAAAATACTAATGCACATAGATTAGAACAAACAATCTACAACAGTACAGTAGAAGGATTGTTGGGTACAGACCAAAGAGCATTTGGAACAAGTATTAGTTCTAATGCAAATAATACGACTGTAGCAGTAGGTTCACCATCATCAACAGTAAACGGTAGAGTTGATGTACACTTTAGACCAGGAGAAAATATCAGACTGGTATTAGCCCAGACAATTGATTGTCCTATAAACTTCTTAGATGGAGAAAATAGTTTTGGAAGAGCAACAGCATTGAGTTCAGATGCAAAATGGCTTTTTGTAGGCTTACCATATGCTTCAAATGTCAAAACAAAATATAAAGGACAATTTAATTCAGGACAAGTTTATCAGAAAGACGAAATTGTAAAGTATACTAATCAATATTGGAAGGCTAAAAACATTATAGAGCCTACAGATCCAAGTTTAGATTTTCAAAGTTTTAGTTCCCACATAAGACATTTAATTGGAACGTATGATGCTGAAACTCAACAATATGATAATATCTATTACATCTTAAGAGGCAACTTCTTATTCCAAGAAGAAACTACAGATCATGTATTAATTAGAGCGCCAAGACTTGCCTATGTTGCTACAACTCCGGGAGATTCTTTGCAATTATTTTGGAACGATATCAACACAAGATATCCAAGCGGCGTACAACCGTTTAATGGTGATCCAACACTTAATAAACAATTCTTTGATGGTAATCACACTATTACAGAAAAAATCGATGATATCTTATTAGTAGATAATACACAGGCTATTCCAAGTGTTAACGATGTTATTTCAAGTTCAACAGCAGTTGGTGTTGTTGCATTTAGATACACAACTGGCGATAATAGAACATTAATTTATATTAAAGATGCAAACGGTGACTTTGAATCAACAGGAAATTTATTTGTTGGAGATATTTCAATAGGTGCATACGAAAGAGCAGTAGAACAAGACGATGAAGCACTGGGTGGTTGGTGGAAAATTGATGTTGGTGGCACATTCCAATCAACAGCAACAATTGAAACTAAGCCATACCTTGTAATACAAGATGTAATTCAAGCAGGAGTAAGTAGAACACCAAACTATTATGAAAATGTTTTAAGGATTACTGATCCGCAAACATCACCTACAATTACCTCTTATATTGAAACATTAACTTATACCGGCGACAACGGTGATGAGATTGCAGATAAATGGGTATTTAGAGCACCAAGGTCATTGGATAATAATTTAGCAGTAGGAGAAACTTTTAATTTCTTCTTTAACGAATATAGAAATACAGACGGAATACTACAGGACCCAAGCGTTATTTCAAGTGTTATCACACACGACTATTTGAATAATACAGAACACACAATTAATGATCTATGGGACGGCTGGATTGAAATTAATCTTACAAACTTTGACGACAGAGGATCACCGACACCAGGAGATCCGGATTACAATCCTAATTATGGTAATCCGTTTGTTCCGATAGTTGGAGATACAATTCAAGACAATGATACACTTGCAACAGCAGAAGTAACATATGTTGAAAAAACTTTTAATGATTTACGAGTGTGGGTAAAAAATGTTACAGGCACATGGAAGTTGGGGAACATCAATGGAGCAATTTCAAGTGCAAGTATTGTTGGGGGATCACAAGGACAAGGAGTACTTCGTCTTATAGGTACAACTGATACTGTAAACTTACAATCAACTACAGCAGGATTTATTGTAGTTGTTGACAGGGGAGTTAATCTTCCGAGAGGTACAAGTCGTACATTACAAGGTTTTGAATATTGGGTTTACAAATCAATTCTATTGGATGGAATCGCAAGAGATGCAAACCCTCCTGCAAAAACAAACAATGACTGGCAACGTGTTTATAATATTCCAGCCGATACCAATGGTACTTCAAGCGGATTACAACGTCAAGGTGCTTATGCAGTTTATCAGAGAAACGCAAGTAATTTTTATACATTAGAAAACATATATGTAACACCAGATGTCGAAGCAGATAGATATCTTGGAAGTGAAATAAAAATAGTAAGCCATACAAACAATACATACTCTGCTTATATATTAAGTAAAGGAAATGGCACTTTTGATCAACCTGGAAGAATTAATATTTTAAATTGGACAGCAAGTGGAGGTTGGAAACTTGGTGCTGATGATAATTACAGAGGCGACTTTCAAGTAAATGTATCATATTTTGAAGGTGAATATGTTAAAATAAACAATCAAGTATATCAAGCAAAAACAAATCTGATTGCAGGCACTTTTAATGTAAATGATTGGGAACAAATTTTAACAGGTGTTGACCTTAATGGATTTTTGCCAAATAATACCGGATTCATTACAGGAACAGATAGTGCAATTGAAACAGAAAATTTATACGAGTTTGGAACACAGTTTGATGTAAGTTTTACAGGCGATGTTTTAGCAACGATTGTAAAATATGGTGATACAGTTGATAGTTCAATAGCAACAAGAAAATTAGTAATCTATAGAAAATCATTATTAGGACATTACGTATTTGATCAAATGATTGATTCGCCCTTAGCAGATATTAATTATGGCGAATCTGTAGCAGTAAGCACTGATGGTAAGTTTATTGCAGTAGGTGCTCCTAATTATTCTGCAAAATATTCAAACGAAGGTACAGTATTCATTTATGAACAAGTAGATGGTAGATTTACACAAGTACAACACTTAACAGGACCAAAAGGACTACCTAATGAAAAATTCGGTACAGTAGTCAAATATGACAATGATAGAATTGTTGTACACTCAGCAGGCGGCGACTTGTTTAGTAACACAAACTTTGATACAGGTACTACAGTATTCGATAACGGTACTACATACTTTACATCAACATTAGTTGATACAGGAGAAGTATTTGTATTTGAACTATTAGGTAATAGATATGTTTATAGTGACAAGTTAGAATTTGCAGATAGAAAAACTTTATATTTTGGTAAAACAATGTTGCTAAAAGGCAATCACATATATGTTTGTTTACCTCAGTATAAAAGAGACTCAAATAATGCTCAAGGCGCCTTATTAGATTACAGAGTAAAACTTAACAGTAAATTGTGGGAAAGAAAACGTAATGCAAGACCGTTAGTTGATGTAGAAAAAATTAAAGGTATTACTATCTATAACAAAGACACTAAAACTGTTGAAGAATATTTAGATTATATTGATCCGTTACAAGGAAAAATTGCAGGCCAGGCAGAAGTAGAATTATCTTTTAAAACTTCATTTGATCCTGCAACTTATAACAACGCAGAAACAACACTGGTAAACAAGGATACTACACATTTTACAGCCAAAGAAATGGTTGGTAAACTATGGTGGGACACTGATGCTGTAAGATTTATTAATCCTTATAGTAACACAGGAAATATTTTTAATGTAAGCAATACAATGAATACAATATTTCCTGGTACAGAAGTAGAAGTTTACGAGTGGGTTGAATCTAAAATATCTCCTGAAGTCTGGGACAATCAAGCAGACTCGGAAGAAGGACTTGCTTTAGGAATAAGCGGTACAACCAAGTATGGTATGAACGCATACTGTACTAAACGCATATACGATGAACCTGCACAAAAGTTTACTACATATTATTACTTCTGGGTACGTAATAAAAAAACAGTACCAGATGTACCAGGCAGAACAATTAGTAGTTCTGATGTACAAGAATTAATTAGAGATCCTTCTGCACAAGGTTACAAGTATATTTCTTTACTTAGTAACAATGAATGGACTGCACACAATTTAGAAAGCACAATTAAAGGTCTATCTACAGTACTTAAATTTAGTTATTGGACTATTGGTAATATTGAAAAAAATATTCACAATCAGTACAGAATAATTACAGATGGGTTAGAAACAAGTGTTCCTAAATCCGACTTTGAACGCAAATGGTATGATAGTTTAATTGGATATGACGAACAAGGTAGAGAAGTTCCAGATAGATTCTTAGGCGAAAAAGAACGCTATGGTATTTTAAATACACCAAGACAAACAATGTTTGTTAACAGAGTAGAAGCCCTAAAACAATTAGTTGAACGAGTCAACAGTGTTTTAATCAAAAATATTATAATTGATGATTTTGATTTAAGTGATCTTACAAGTAATGATCCAATTCCAACAGTAGCATCAAGAAGATATGATGTTCAAATTGATTCTAATGCAGAATTAGAATTTGTTGCTGTAGGTAGAGTTCGACGTGCAACATTGTCTGCTACAATACAAGATGGCAAAATTCTAAGAGTTGATATTACTAATCCGGGCAGAGGATACAAAACTGTTCCTACAATAAAAATTAATAGCGCCACAGGCGAAGGTGCTGAAGTTCGATTAGAAATCAACAATGTAGGCGCAGTCACAAGTGCATCAATAGTAAATTCGGGTACAAATTATCAGCAAAGCGACACAATAACAGTAAGAAACTTTACAGTCCTTACTACTGTTGATGCAAGTTTTGCAAACAAATGGTCACTTTATGAATACCAAGGCGGAATAAATCCGTGGAACAGAGTGGCAAGTCAAAGATACGATGTACAACCTTATTGGAATTATGCAGATTGGTATACTACAGGATATAACAATTTAACAAAAGCAGATTATATAATTGACGAAACATATGAATTAGAATCATTAGCCGATACATTTGGAGATATTGTTAAAATTAATTCTGTAGGATCAGGAGGCTGGTTGTTACTTAGAAAGATTGACGATCAAGCAAACGTTGATTACACAGTAAATTATGAAACTATTGGTAGACAAAACGCTACTATACAATTATCAAAATCTATTTACGACTATTCAAACGAGACAGTAGGTTTTGATAGTTTTGGATATGACGACAATGCATTTGATTTACAACCAGTTGACGAATTAAGAATTATTCTTGAAACATTAAGAGATAAAATTTTAATTGATAATTTAGCAGTTCATTACAACGAACTATTTTTTGCACAAATGCGTTATGTATTAGCAGAACAACCGTTTGTTGATTGGATGTTTAAAACTTCGTTTGTAAAAGCAAAACACAATATTGGTGCATTAAGAAAAGATGTTACGTTTAATAATGATTTCTTAGAAAGTTATGAAGCATATACAAATGAGGTTAAACCTTATAAAACAAAAATTAGAGAATATCTCAGCACATACGAGGGTACTGATAACTCTCAAACAATGGTTACAGATTTCGATTTACCAGCAGTATATGACGAACAAGCAGGAAGAATTTTACCGCAAAATGTTGTAGTACAGAATAATGAATTAAAAGTAGCAAGTAATGTAATTAATTCTTATCCATTCAAACATTGGTTAGATAATGCAAGTTATCAAATTACAGGAATTAATATTGCTGATGCAGGTAGTGGCTATGAAAACGCACCAGGTGTAGAATTTGTAGGTGGCGGCGGCACTGGAGCAAAAGCAACAGCATACGTCGGCGGAGGTAAAATTACTGAAATAAAAATTGATAATCCTGGAACAGGATACTTGGGTGCACCATCAGTTGTGCTAAATGGTTCAACAGCAGACGGCGGCAGAGTTGCAAAAGTAAGTTCGGTAATCGGTAATACAAATCTAAGAACAACACATATGAATGTTAAGTTTGATAGGGTTACAGGTACATTCTTTATTACTACACTTGATGAAATAGAAAACTTTGTAGGATCGGGAAGCAAATTTACATATAAATTAAAGTGGCCTGCAGATGTTAGAACAGATAAAATAAAGATTACAGTGGGTGATTTAGAAATTCTACCAAGTAGATATACTATTGAAAATATAGAAGATAGTGTAGGTAGAACCCATAAAAGAAAAATAGCACAAATCACGTTTGATACTCCGCCTGCTAACAATCTTAATATCAAAATTGAGTATAAAAAGGATATATCTCTACTAACTGCCGCAGATAGAATTAATTTGTTTTATAATCCACAAACAGGAATGATTGCTAATGATTTAGGTCAGTTATTAGATGGTATTGATTATGGTGGTGTTCAAGTCAAGAGTTTTAACTTTGGTGGAGGTTCTGGTTGGGATGCCGACGAATGGTTTACGTCTGCGTATGACACATACGATAACACATATGAAGATGAGGTATTTAGATTAGGTGACGACAGTACAAAAGTATATGATTTTGCTCAACCACTTGAAACAGGTATTACTTACAACGTTTACAAGAATGGCACAAGAATTGACGATCCAAACTACCCAAGTAATCCTACAAATCCAGACGCATTAATCCCAAGTATTATTGGTGCAGGACAAACAGGATTTATTTTAACCGACGATGGCACAGAAGTAGAATCAACAGTTATTAAATTTGACGAAGAAGTTGTTTCGACACAAAGTGGAGATGTAATTGTAATTCGTAAAAATACATCAGACGGATCATTTATTCCTGATCCAAGAGCATACGATACTATTGTAACCGGTGGCGATCTTGCTTATTCAACAGCAACAGGATTGAATCCAGAAGATATTAATATCGACGGTGACGGATTCGTAACACCTACAACTTCAAAAGGACCAGAAGAATTAGTTCCAGGACAAGTTTTAGATACATTAGATATTAAAGTGTACGATAGAGTAGGAGAAGGCGGAAGTATTATTGAAAGTGTTTCCTATGTTGCAAACGGAACAGCAACAACTTACAAGTTTACTGGATTACCTCAAACTAACGATGCAATTTTTGTTAAGGTTAACAATGTTATTGTTTCTGATTATACTGTTAATTATAAAAACAAAGAACTAACATTTACAACAGCACCTGCAAATAATTCACGTATAAACATTGTTACAATGAGTGGCAACGGTGAAGGTATCCTTGATATGGATACATTTGATGGCGACGGATCAACACTACAATTTGTTACACAAGTTGATTGGAAAGAAAATTTATCAAGCATTGTAACAGTAAATGGTGAAAAAGTAAACTACATATTAGAAACTACAGATAGTTCTTATGATACTGCAAATAAAACAGTTATTAGTTTTGGTGCACCACCAACAGACAATGCTGTCATTAACTACGCAATTTATGCAAGTGAAGCACAGACATTTAGTGAAATTAAAACAGACAACTTAGTTGCAGATGGAAGCAGTGCAAGTTATGAATTAAGCATTACTCCGTTTAGTAGTTTACCTGCAAGTCATAACTTGATTGTAAAAGTTGGTGACAACATTCTTAATGCAGGTTACAATGAAAAATTTACTATTGATAATAGAATAGAATATCAACTACGTAACTGGCAACAGCCTGGCGGTACATTAGGTGCTGATGATATTATCGTATTACTCAACGGTAGACAATTAACATATACTTCAGACTTTATTTTCCGTCCAGCAAATTCAAGCGTAGAAATTTTTGAGAACGTTGCCCAGCAAGGTGATAAACTTGAAATATTTGTAACCACAGACGGGGAGTACACGGTTAGTGGAAACACATTAACATTAGATACAGTACCTACAGAAAATACGTTGATTAGCGTAACACATTTTAGTAATCACGATATTCAACAAATTGATCGTAAAAACTATGACATAGTTACCAGAACAACAGTACAATTTGAAAGTGCTGGTGATATTGAGTACAATCATCTACTTGCAGGATTAATTAGATTGCAACGTCCAACAATCGATGCCGAATATGTTTGGGTTATTCTTAATGGAAAATTACAAACCCCAAGTGTTGATTATAAAGTAACCAATGACAAACTTTTTGTTAGAATGGCACAACCATTAGATGCAAACGACGTAATTGAGTTAATCCAGTTTGCAGAAGACGGACCAACAGTTTCTAAATTTGGTTACAGACAATTTAAAGATATGCTTAATAGAACTGTATACAAACGCTTGGGTGATAGTAATAGTTACAGATTAGCAAAAGATCTCAAGATTTTTGACAAAGAAATAATTGTAGATGATGCATCTAAGATGTTTGTACCTGAAAAAGAAAGTAATACACCGGGTGTATTGTTTATTAATGGTGAGCGTATTGAGTATTTTGTAAAAGATGGTAATAGTTTACAACAACTTCGTAGAGGTACAATGGGTACTGGAGTTAAAGAGATACATAATGTTGGAGATCAGTTATTTGATCAAGGATTCCAACAAACAGTTCCGTACCAAGATCAAACTTTAGTAAACACTTATAACGGTGATGGATGTACAAAAACGTTTAATCTGGACTGGGAACCAGATAGTGTTAATGAATTTGAGGTATTTGTAGGCGGCAGACGATTAAGAAAAACAGCAATTTTAACGTTTGACCCAACAGTAGATCAAGATTCCCCAGAAGGTGATGTAACAGCACCAGCAGAGTTTAGTATTAGTTCGCCAAATATACTAACTATTACTACTGCTCCAGCAGACGGTGTACGCATTACTATCGTTAGAAAAATTGGTAAAATTTGGAATGAACCAGGAAAAACCTTAGGTAAGACGGAAAATGCAATCGCACAGTTCTTAAGAGCGGAAGAGGTTGACTTACCTAAATAAATACAATGTAGGATAACAAAATGACAGACAACTTATTAGACAAAAACGGAGTATTAGTACAGGGACACATTAAGATATCTGACCCTGAAACTAAAGAAGTAATCATTGATAAACGCAATGCAATTCATTATGAGAATATGAGTATAGCACTTGCTGAATCCCTTGCTAATGCAGGGCAAGGATTTGTATACGAAATGGCATTTGGAAACGGTGGTACAAGCGTTGATCCTACAGGCATTATTACATACCTAACTCCAAATTCAACAGGTACAAATGCAAGTTTATACAACGAAACATATAAGAAAATTGTAGACGATCAGTCAGTCAACAATGTTGACCCTAACAGAAACAAAATTGAAACAAGACATGTTACTGGTACAAATTACACAGATATTATTGTGCAATGTTTACTTGATTACGGTGAACCAAATGGACAAGAAGCAAATGATACAGCAACAAGCACCGAGAGTCAATATGTGTTTGATGAATTAGGTCTTGTAAGTTACAGTCCAACTGGAACAGGTAGATTACTAACACACGTAATTTTCCACCCGGTACAAAAAAGTTTAAACAGATTAATTCAAATTGACTATACAGTTAGAGTACAATCATTAACCGGTTTTAACGAGGGGTAATTAAATGGCATATACTATTAATTACACAGACATAACTAACAAAGGTAGTATTGTCATTGAAGATAATACAGTTGATACTACTACTTCGTTAAGAATTCCGGGAAGATTCACAACGGATTACGGTACACTAATTGGTCAGAACCTTTTACAATTATTAGAAAATTTTGCAAATAATTCAGCACCAGCAAGACCTATTGAAGGCCAATTGTGGTATGATACCTCTATTGGTGTTAATTTACTTAAACTTTATGATGGCACTAACTGGATTGAAGCCGGCGGATTAAAACGAGGCGAATCAGCACCAGATGTTGCTAATTCAGTAGCAGGTGACCTATGGACCGATACAGACAATCAGCAACTATATTTGTTTACTGGTTCGGGTTGGATTCTTGTAGGTCCGGAATTTAGCGATGGACTGGCGGCAGGTGTTAGACCAACAACACTTACTGGAACTAACAACGTAAATTACACAGCACTACAAGTTGAGATTGGCGGCAAAGTATTAGCAATTTATGCTACAAGTGCATTTACACCTAAATCAACTATTACAGGATTTACAACAATTAAACCTGGTTTCAATATGAGTAGTGCAGATATTACAGGCTCAGGTATTTCAAAATATTATGGTGTTGCAGAAAAAGCAGAAGCATTAATCATTCCAGGCGAAACAGAACCTGTTCCTGCATCAAACTTCTTAAGAGGCGACAAACCTTCAGTTTCAAGTCAAGCATTAACAGTTAGAAACAACTCAGGTGTATCAATTGGTAGTGATGCTACTTTACAAATTGGTATTGAAGGACAAAATGCCATTATTTCAAATAACACGTCAGGTGCAAATATTGACCTGCGTATAAACAATGCAGGAAACTTACAACCGGTACTAAGAATTGATTCAACACAAAAAGTTGGTATCAACAACTTATCACCTCAAGAAGCCTTAGATGTAACCGGTAATGCTATTGTTTCTAACAATATTGTTATTAATGGAATCGCAGAAGCAGTTAATACTGGTACAGGTTCTATCATAACAAAAGGCGGACTTGGTGTTGCTAAAAGTGCAAGAATCGGAAACCAATTAGAGGTAGGCGGTGATAGTACGTTTGGTGGAACAATTTTACCAGATACAACAAATTCAGTTAACATTGGTAGTACAGTATTAAAATTTGCTGAAATTAATGCAAATACAGTAAGAGCAAACTTAGTAGGTAACGTTACTGGAACTGTTACAGGACGTTCGGGAAGTTCAGACAAACTTGCAAGTAGAACTACATTTAGAGTAACTGGAGATGTAACAGCACCAGATGTAATTTATGACGGACAATATACTGCTCCAGGAGAAACTACTCTTGTTAAAAACTTTGATATAACAGTTAACAGTACATTTATTACAAATAAACAAGCAGTACCAACGTCAAGGTTTGATGACGAAATCTTAATCAATAGAGTCAATGACGAAAATGGAAGCGGTACAGGTGTTAAGAAAATTTCAAGAAGTAATTTATTTGCATCATTACCGGTTAATCCAATTGGTATTATTACACCATATGCAGGCGAAATGACAACAGCAAGAGAACAAGAATTAAAGTTAGCAGGCTGGTTACCTTGCGATGGTAGAGAGGTATTCATTGTTGATTATACAGATCTACATCTTATTATTGGTACAAGATATAAAGCAAATCCAACAATTGGTAAATTTGCATTACCAGATTTACGTGGAAGATTTCCATTAGGTATGGATAATATGGGTACTACACAAGGATCAGCAAACAGAGTTACAAATGAAAACGCTGATACCCTTGGCGGTACAGCAGGTGTTGATAAAAAATTAATTGAAGTTGAAAACTTACCAGAACACGAACACGATTTACGTGGACCAAGTGGTACACAATATTATGCAACAAGAGACGTTCAAGGCACACCAGTTGATTCAGATGCTACTGTAGCAGATGCACCAACAGGAAGTAATGCAGGTCAAAAATTTCCATTCTCAGGAGGTGTTGTAAACAACACACCGGTTGGTCAAAACTTTGATGTTATGAACCCATACTTGGCTGTTAATTACATAATCTACACGGGGGCAAACTAATGGCATATCAGATTAACAAAACTAACGGAGACTTGTTAGTAGAATTAGTTGACGGACAACTTAATACACAAACAACTGACATATCGCTGATTGGTAGAAATTATTCTGGATTTGGTGAAAGCATTAACGAAAACTTCGTTAAGATGTTAGAAAATTTTTCAAATACTCAAGCACCAGCAAATCCGTTAACAGGACAACTATGGTACGATAGCAGTGAAGCAAGATTAAAAATTTGGAACGGTAGTACTTTTAAAAGTGCGGGTGGTCCTATTGTTAGTCCTACACAACCTCAACTTGTTGCAGGTGATTTATGGATTGACAATCAAAATAACAAACTATATTTTTATGATGGTACTGACTTAGTACTGGTTGGTCCGCAGTATGCAAGTTCAGAAGGACTATCAGGATTTTCAACAGAAACAGTGCTTGATACAACTCAAACAAATAGAACACTTGTTAACTTAAATGTAGGCGGACAAACCGAAGCAGTAATTTCAAGAATTGCATTTACTCCAGATGAAAGTAATCCGATCAATGGAATTACAGGTACAGTACAAAAAGGTATCACAGTCCTTGATGATGACTTTAAATTTCACGGCACTGCAACATCGGCTGATACTATTATTAATGCTCAAGGCGTTAAGAAAAATGCTTCACAGTTTTTACCAACAGATGCTAATGGTGTAACCAACGGAACTATTACTACTATTAACAATGGCGGTATCACAGTAGGACCAGAAGATAATATTGTTTTAAAAATTGTTGCAAATCATACAATTTTTGAAAATCAAGTGCGTGATAGAAATTTAGAATTTAAAGTACGAAAATCAACTGGCGCAGTAGCGGCAATCAAAATTAACACTTTAGATTCGCACCTTGGTATTTTTGAAAGTGATCCGCAATTTGCTTTAGATGTTGGCGGTGACATGAGAGTTCAAGGCAATATGACTATTGCTGGAACTACCTTTCAAACAGATGTTGAAGAAGTAAGAATTTCTGATAAAAATATGCAACTTGGATTTGCAGATCCTGCACAACCAGATGCAGAAATAAACGGTGGCGGATTAACACTGGTTTCAAGTGATGGTGACAAAACATTCAATTGGCTATCTACATCTAATGCATGGACAGCAAATGTCTATTATGATAGTACACAAGGTTATAAACTAAATGGAAATACAGTCTTAAGTGGAACAGCACTCAGTTATATCACAAGTGCTCCTGATTTACAAACTATAGGAACTTTAACAGGACTTAATGTTGACAATGTGAAGATTGATGCACAGAAAATTTCTTCGACTGTAGGTAATTTACAAATTGAAAGTACATCGGGTGTAATTGAAGTACAAAACTCAAATAGAATCACAGGATTAGGTACTCCAGTAAATTCAACAGATGCCGCAAGTAAACAATATGTCGACGATGCTATTGATGGAGAAGGTATTGTATTAGCACTTAACATCACAGGGCTGGGATATGATCCAGTTCAGAATGGTGGTGCAACGTTTGCCGCAAATATTCAAACTTTACTTGAGGAAATTGTCCCGGCATCCACAAAAAAGAACGGATCTATTGCTAAAATTCATGGCACAGAACAAACTGGTGCAAGTGCAACATTCGCCGCGGCAGATTTAAACGCGGCTCTTGAAGAAAGCACAGTATCTGTTGATAAAACTGTAACAGTTGCAACAAGATCTATAACCAGCGTAACAACTGGTGCAACTACAATTTTAACATTAGATGCAGTGCATGGGTATGATGCTGGACGTAATGTTATTATTTCAGGAGCAACATACAACACAGGAACTGCATGGGCTAATTTAAATGGAACATGGAATATTGAACGAATTGTTAGTTCAACACAAATCGAAGTATCTGCTGATACAAGCACAGACGGTGCTTTTGCATACGATGCTTCGAGTGGTAGCACAAATAGAGTAACAGAAACTGGACAAGAAAACGAAGATGTATTAAAAGATATTGAATTTACAGATGTTAACGGTTCTGTAACACTAACAGTAAACAGATATGTCCTTACTTGTACTGTAACAGGAGGGTCTTGGACTTATACAAGCGGAGCGAGTTCTGCCGTATAACGATAAATACATACAATAAAGGGGTTATTAACTATGGCATATATTATTAATAGAACTGATGGGTCACAGATTGCAGTAGTAGAAGACGGTACAGTCGATCAAACTACTGATGTAAAACTTGTTGGTAAAAACTATGCTGGATACGGTGAAATCCAGAACGAAAATTTCGTTCATATACTTGAAAACTTTTCAAGTGCTAACGCACCATCCAGAGCAATTAGAGGTCAAATTTGGTTTGATTCGGGCACAAGCAAACTAAAATTTTATGACGGTACAAAATTTAGAACAACTGGTGGAGCAGAAGTAAGTGCAAGTCAACCGTCAGGGTTAACTGAAGGTGATTTTTGGTGGGATAATGCAAACAATCAACTGTATGCAAACACCGGAGCAGGATTTGTTTTAATTGGTCCACAATCACAAGGTGATACAGTAACATCATTTGTAACAGATTCAATTAGAGATATCAGTAATGTTCAAAGAACAGTGATCAAAGGTACAATTAACGATGAAGTAGTTATAGTACTCTCAGCGTCAGACTTTACAATTGACTCAAGCGACCCCGACAATGCCATAACTGGGTTTGATGTCATTCACCAAGGTATGACCCTAAAAAATACAACTAATGCACAGCAAGGTGTAACATCAACTGCTCATAGGTTTTGGGGTACTGCAACTAACTCAGAAAAATTAGGCGGCAGATCAGCAAGTGAATATGTAGTAAGTATTCCAGGACAAGAATCAACATTTTCAGAAATTGTTAGATTTAGTGATGCAGGATTTACCGTAGGTGATTCAAATGATTTACGTGTATCAATTGAAAACGGAACTCAAGCAGTTATTTCAAATGAAGTAGGAACTGTAATTAGATTCAAAGTTGATAATGCACAAGCACAATCAACAGAACCTGTGCAAATTAAAGCAGAAGGTATCGTTCCTGGTGCTAACAATACATTTGATATCGGTACAAGTGCAAATAAATTCAAAGAAGTTTATGCAACTCTATTCAACGGTACAGCAACGGCGGCAAATGCTTTAGTTGTTGGATCGAACAATAGAACTGCAAGTACTTCAGCAACTAACGATACTGTTGCAGTAAGAGATAGTTCGGGTAATATAAATGCTAATTTGTTTAATGGTACTGCAACTACAGCAAGATATGCTGACTTAGCAGAAAAATATACAACAGATGATCAATATCCGGTAGGTACAATTATGACAATTGGTACAGACGAAGATAATGAAGCGACTTGGTGCCCGATGACAGGAATGCCAATAGGCGTTATTAGTGCAAAGCCTGCATACTTAATGAATGCAGAGTCTGAAGGACAAGCAGTTGCACTTAAAGGTCGTGTGCCGGTAAGAGTCATAGGACCAGTTAACAAAGGCGACAAACTTTATGTAGGCGCTAATGGTACAGCACAAAAAGCAAATGAAGGCGAATTAGTAGGTATTGCATTAGAGTCTAACGATAGACACGAAGAAAAGTTAGTGGAAACATTCTTGAAAGTATAAGAAAAGGATTTAATAAATGGCGATTATCACAGCGGCAAGATACAACGATTTACAAGCAAAAGTAGCAAATGTTTTAGGTAACGGAAGCGGTCAATTTGGTTATGGACAAACACTTGTTAGTTCGCAGGTAGCGGCTGAAACTGTAATTGATTCGCAACACATGTCAGACTTGTATACAGATCTTATCAATGCAAGAGTACATCAAGTTGGTAGTATTCCTAATTCACTGGCAACAGTGTCAGCAGGACAAGTAATTGAAGAAGATGGCACTGACACAGGTACTAATAGAGGTGTAATACAGTATGAAGATATGGCAACACTGGTTGAAACAAACAAAGATGTAATTTATACTGCCGACACTTCACAGAGTACAATCACAGCACTTAAAACAAGTTCAACAAGAACTGATTCTTGGGCAGGTACGGTAGATCATGTTATAACAGTAACATGGCCTAATGCAGATGCACGTAGACACTTTTTTAATGCTGGTGGTGAAATTAGATTCACTGCTGATTTAGATCCAGCGGCTTCAAACGGTAAAAATAACGATTGGAATAATTTGTTATCTGCAATGGGTACAGCAAAGTTTAAATCAAATGGTTGTGCATCAGATGGTTCTGCACCAGGAACAGATTTAGGAATTGGTAATTTTGATTTAACCGCAGATTATCAAACAGTGTTTCAAAAAGACGGTACTGGAGTTTATGCAGAGAACGATTACAATATTGCCGCAAAAGAAAATAGCACTAATGTTATTCAGTTTAGAATACAATTTAGAGATGACGATATTGGTGATGATACTGACGATGCAAACCAAGACGGTGCTATTAATCCAGTTGATGAATCAGTAACTGGTACTTTGGACAGTATTGTAGGTGAAAGATTGCCTACAGGCACAAGAGTATCTCTTACTTCTCCAACATTCGCAACCACAAATAACTTACAGTAACACTTAACATAGTAAATATTACTATGGACGAAAAGTTATCAAAAGCCTTAGAGTTTGGCAATTACACTGCTACTCTTGAAAATCAAAAACGTATGTTACAAGAAAAGTTCGTAACAGACACTATTCATTTCTATGCTGGCGGCCAATTTACACTTACAAAAGAATTAATAAACTTTGTTTACATGTTACAACAAACAGGTCAAGAAACATCTGTACTTGTTGATGATAATAATATTCCTATTGAAATACAAGTTAATGAGTTTTTAGAAGATATTACTGACAAATACTTTACAGCGTCGAATGAATACTACACAGAATATAAGAAATTACAAAAAAGTAGATCAGTTGACGGTTTGGTAAAATGACACGCGGTGTTTTATTATTTGCATTTAACAATGAACAAATAGACTATGTTGCCCAGGCTTGTTTCTTAGCAGGTCGTATAAAGCAATATATGAATTTACCTACTACTCTTGTTACTGATGATGTTCAAAGAGTAGTAAAACACTATAACGGTCTTGAAGTATTTGATGACATTTATGGTCATGCAGTAGAACAAAAAAATAAAAAAACATATTTCGATGGATCTCTATCAAAAAAGGTATTAGACTTTAAGAATTTTACCAGAAGCGATGCATATGATCTAACACCATATCAACAAACACTAATTCTTGATACAGATTACATTATATCAAACAACATCTTAAGCAAAGTATTTGAAAGTTCTAATAAACTTATGATGTATAGCAAGTCTTTAGATGTATCAGGTTGGCGTGATGCATCAGAATTTTCTTACATCAGTGAAACCAGCATCAAATTCTACTGGGCAACTTGTGTATATTTTACAAAAGATCCGGAAAATAAAGCATTCTTTGATGTCATAAAACATATTAAAAATAATTATCAACACTATAGGAACTTATATCAAATTACAAGCACAGTTTTTAGGAATGACTATGCATTTAGTATAGCGGCTCATATTATGGGTAATGTCAAAGAGTTGCCAGGTAAGATGATTTATTCAACTGCAAAAGATATATTGCATAAGATTGATAATAATGAATTAACTATGTTAGTTGAAAAACAAAATAGAACAGGTGAATATACTTTATTAAAATCTAAAGATACAAACTTACACATTATGAATAAATTTAGTTTAAGTAGAGAGATTGCTAATGCCTAATTTTACAGTTCTTGCACAAAACAACGGACAAGATAACTATATTCGTCAGGCAGAGTTGTTGGCAATGAGTATTCGTAACACAAATCCAGATAGTAAAATTTGTTTAATTACAAATGAAGATAACGAGTGGATTAAAGAAAACTTATTTGACGACATTGTACCTATACCGTGGGAAGATAAAGCAGAAGAACATAAATGGAAAGTCCAAAATCGTTGGAAGATTTACCATGCTTGTCCATATAATGAAACTTTTGTCTTAGATACAGACATGATAGTGTGCAATAATCTAACACATTGGTGGAACTTAATGAAAAACTATGAAGTATTCTATACCACTAAAGTAACTGATTATAAACAATGTAAACTTAATGCAACATATTATAGGAAAATGTTTGAACAGAATAATTTACCAGATACATATGTAGCACTACATTATTTCAAGAAGTCAGACTTTGCTAAAAAATTTTATACTTGCTTAGAAGAAGTAATGAAAAACTGGGAATACTATTATGAAAAATATGCTCCTAAGAAAATGCAAAAATTTTTAAGTGTAGATGTATGCACAGCAATTACTATTAGAGTTTTAGGAGTCGAAGATAAAGTAACTAATGCTGTTACACCTTTTCCTAATTTTGTTCATATGAAACCTTATGCTCAACCATGGAAAACGCAAACTAAAAAATGGCAAGACAGGATTAGTTGCTTTGTAAACGATAAAAAACAAATGCGTGTTGGCGGACATTTACAAAACACAGTTTTTCATTATACTGAAAAAGATTTTACGGAGAAATTTTATGACAGATTCAATTATACAATTTCCAGTTAAACCTGAAAAATTTCAAGCACATGACTCTAAGAAAAAAGAGTTATTAGATGCTATTAATAATACTACACTTGTAGAAAAAATCTTTGGCCCTAATAATGATATTACACGTTGTGACTGGGGACCTGGAAGATTCGACCCAAATAGAGAATGGTTAAAAGTTTTACAATTTGATTTGAATGAACATCTTAAGAACTGGATGAAACAGTTCAAATATGAAACATTCACAATACATGAAATATGGTTTCAACAGTATGCAACAGGTGGTAAACACAGTTGGCATGTTCATGGGTGCAATTTTACAAGTGTGTATTTTTTAGATTTACCTGGAGAAACTCCGGTAACGCAATGGATTGATCCTGTAACAGGTAATGCACACAACTTCAATGTTCAAGAAGGAGATATAATTACATTTCCAAGTTGGACTGTACACCGAGCACCTATAAATCAAACAAAAGAAATAAAAACAATTATAAGTTGGAATATGTACGTAGACATTTCTGACTTTTATAAGGCAACTGATGAACAAAGTTATTAAAGATGATGTTTCTACGTATGTAGAGTTTGACCCGAAAACTGGCAATGTTCTAACATTGACAAGTTATCCCCAGTCTAAAAACTATATTGAAGTAGATTTTAAAGATGTAGAAGGGTTGGCATCTGGAAGAGAAAAATTTAAGCATTATAATGTATTATTCAATACTACATCTTTACTGTACGAATTAAAAAACATCTACGATGAAACACATTATGAATACAATGTTAATAATAGTTTGTACAAACTACAGAATAACAGAGATGCAGATATTATTTTGGTAAAAAATTATTCTAAAGGCCAATGGCAGATTAAATTTGGTGAATTATTTACCAAAACACTTAAATCAAATAATGTAACATTAAACACTATCAAAAATTTTAGTATTGTTAAAAAGAACGACCCATATGTATTATATCGTTCTTTGCAATTTAATTTAGCAAGTGACAATTTAGTCTTGCATTTTGATGATAGTGATGCTATAATAGACTTTGACGTATATACAAACAAAATGTTTAATAGTTATGGAGTAGAAATTGTCGATAATTAAAATTCAAGATGTAGATATCATCTTTTTAAGTTATGACGAGCCTAATGCTGAAGAAAATTGGGCAGATCTACAACGTAAGATCCCGTGGGCAAAGCGTGTACACGGTGTAGAAGGATCAGATGCGGCACACAAAGCCTGTGCTGATTTATCAGACACAAAACATTTTGTTACAGTAGATGGAGATACTATTGTTGATCCTAAATTTATGCAAGTCTCTTTAGATTTAGACAAATTAGGAGTAGACGATGACTATCAATTTAGTTGGTGTGGTAAAATTAATGCTAATGGACTTATGTACGGCAATGGTAGTTTAAAAATGTGGACTAAAGAGTTTGTTAAAAATATGAAAACTCATGAAAACACAGACGGTAGTAATGAAACAAGTATTGAGTTTTGTTATTTTGACAACTATTATCAACTTAATGACAATTATTCAACCAGCATTATTACATCTACACCTCAACAAGCATGGAGAGCAGGTTTTCGTGAAGGTGTTAAAATGAGTTTGGATAGAGGAAAACCAATTGAAGATATAAACACCTTGTGGTGGCAAAACAGACATAGACTTTATATTTGGCAAATGGTAGGTTGTGATATTCCAAACGGCATATGGGCAGTCTACGGTGCAAGACTTGGAACTTATATGAATTTACTAACTGAATGGGATCACACACAAACAAGAGATTTTACATATTTAAATAGTTTGTGGGAACAACATAAAGACATAAACGTGTCTGAAGAATGTAAGGAGTTAGGCAAAAAATTGATTAACGAATTAGATATACCAATTGCTGTTATTCCCTTTGATAAATTACAAAGTGAATTCTTTAAAACTGTTTACATTAATAGTGATAGAGTTATAAGACGTAAATGAGTGAAGTAGATCAAATTAAAAAAATAATGCCGGAGATTGATAAGATATCTCCTACGTTCTGCTTGGCTAAATGGCATCATGTAACTATATATTTGCAAACAGGTGAAACACACAGTTGTTATCATCCAGCACCTCACAAAATTCCACTTGAAGGATTAATTGATAATCCAAGTCAACTTCATAATACGCCTCAGAAGAAACAAGAGCGTAAGCAAATGCTTGAAGGGGAAAAGCCGAGCGGGTGTCAATATTGTTGGAACATTGAATGTATGGGTAAAGATTATATTAGTGATCGACACATCAAAACTGCAAGTATATATAAACCCGAACGTATAGAAGAAATTAAAAGTAACCCGTGGGATTATGATATTAATCCTGAGTATATAGAAGTAAATTTTTCAAATGAATGTAATTTTAAATGTGGATACTGCCATCCTAAATTTAGCACAAGTTATTTCAACGAAATAAAAAAGCATGGACCATACAAAGACAGTACTGTGCATCGCAACGACATTGACTGGCTTGAATTATTTGATGAACAAACAAATCCATATGTTGATGCATGGTGGAAGTGGTGGCCGGAAGTCTCCAAGACTCTTAATATCTTACGTATCACGGGAGGTGAACCTTTAATGCATAAGAGTACTTGGAGGCTATTCGACGAACTTGAACAAAATCCTAAACCACATATTCAAATCGAACTTAATAGTAATATGGGAGTAAAAGAAAAACTTGTGCAAAAACTTGTTGAAAGAATTAAACTACTTAAAGAAAAAAATTGTATTAGAAGTTTCAAATTATATACAAGCATTGATACTTGGGGGCCAAGAGCAAGTTATACTCGTAGGGGATTAGATTTAGGCCTATGGGAACGTAATCTTGATTATTATCTTAAAAATCTTGGATACCCTGTAACATTTATGATTACATTTAATTTATTTGCGGTCACAAGTTTTGATAAATTACTGAAAAAGATACTCGAGTGGCGTAGTAAGTACAATAAAAATAATAAAACACAATGGCAAAATATAAGATTTGATACACCATATCTTAGAGACCCTATTCAATTTGATATGAATATATTGCCTAAAGATACCTTTATGCCATATATGGAAAAGCATTTAAAATTTATAGCAGAAAATATTAATGATGCTGATAGAACAAAATTTAGTTTGTTAGAATACGAACGATTTCGTAGGGTAGTAGATTATATGCGTAAAACAAATTATGACGATGCTAAGTTACTTAATGGGCATAAAAATTTCTATACTTGGTTTAATGAATATGATAGTCGTACTGGTATTAAAATGACCGAAGTGTTTCCTGAATTGGAAGAATTTTATTTAAGTTGTCAATCTAAAGTATAATTTTATTTTTAAAAATTTTATTAGCAAGATTTTGATTCCAATCTAATACATCTTGCATATCATTTAAAATAAGTTGTAAATCGTATATACTTTTTTCTTTTATACTATCTAATGTATCGAAAATCATCTGTATTCTTTTATCATGATTAGTTTCAGTATCGTATTCTTCAGACCACCATTTATCAAATGTTTTAAAACCTAATTTTTTAATATACTCTAAAGTAAACGGAGGTGCAACACAAATAAAAGGCCTTTTATATATCATAGCATTATTTGTTTTTTCGCTGAAATTTCCTGTAGGTTCGTAAAACCGTGTTTCATTAGCAACTACACAAAACGATTTCAAATAGTATTCATGCAAACCCTGGGGACTTGACACATTTCCTTCTGGCCATTTTTTAAAATCAGAGTTGATGCTTTTTAATTTAACATCTATCGATAATGGTGGATCACTAAATGCCCAACTATAGTAACCTGGCGTGTCTTTTATATGATTTATAATTAATTCTCTATGATTACTGTAACGCCAATTAGGACAAATAAAACGTTTTTCTATAGAATTTGTTACAGTAATAGAACCACCATTAAATTGATTACGTAAGAAAATATCAAAACACTTTAGTTCAAATGGATAATCTGTAATATGTTTTTGTACATTGTAGTTACAAGTATAAACAGTAATAGAAGCATTAAGTCTTTTACTAAACTCTTCGATACTATCTAATTCATCAGCACGAAGTGTTTCCCCACCTTTGAATTCACTAAAAAATCCTCTATTATGTTGTTTACCTTTTTCATACAAACTTAATGGTTCATAAAGATATATTTCTAATTTTTTAAGTTTTTTAACTAATTTAGGAGTTAGAGGAAATTTATCAAAGTTTATTTTATTAGTGCCAGTAAAGATAATAAATGGATTTTCCGGATACCAATGTTCAAATAGTTGTGTAAACATTCCTCCTAACTTTGTAGTTTTAACAGGCAAATTGCCCCAGAAAATATCTTGCTTAAACATTTTAATAAGTGCCAGTAATTTGTAAAGTATATCTTGGTTCTATGCCTATGTTACTTGCGGCATGGGGAACATCAGGATGCCATAATACATATTCTCCTGCTTTATAATTTACAATAGCAGAGTTATCAATTTGGAAATAATGTCCCGGCTTCCAATCTTCCAAAAACACAATAGCACGTCTAACATTTTTACGGTCTTGATTAAACACTTTACAGTAAGTAGTAAAATGGTCAACGTGTTCTGGCATAATATCAAGTGTATCCATTCTATAAAAAACAAATCCTGGATTTTTTAAATTAATTAAATTTGCAACACCAGTAGTCCAATCAGGCATAGGATTTCTGCTATCATACATTTTGCCTGTAGTTGTATTATGAGTATACCCTTGCTTACGCCAAGTAGTAGACTCTGCACCTGTAATAGGTTGTCTTACATAATCAAAACTTTTATAACCTTCACCCCATAGTTTAGGGAGGTAACCTTTATGCCACATTTCTCTCAATATCCAATGTTACGCAGTGAAATCCACCGCCAAGTGTTCGTTGATGCCTCATTGGCAACATAGCACATTCAATACCTTGTGCTTCTAAGGCTTTACGTAGTGGCTCTTGATGTTTTTCAAGTGCAACTAACTTAGTATTTACACTAAAAAGATTCATGTTTATCCATGTACTTGCATTACACCAACCAGGATAATGTCCGATGTCTACTGGATCTGGACACCATAATATATCCCAACTTCTAAAAGGTTCTGGCAAATCTTCTTTGTTTTTTATTCTACTTGGATTAGCAAGTAATAATCCTTCACGTAAAAAAGCAACAGTACTATCAATATGCATATAACTGTAAACATCTTTTAGTAAGTGTACTTTTGCCCTGTCACCTAATGCATTTTGCAACAGTGTTGCACCTAATTCGTTTCCGCTATTACTTACAAGATATAATACATCTTCATTAGCACGAATAATATTAGCGGCATCAAACGCAGGTTCAAAATCTGTAAGTGCAAGTATATCTTTATTGCCAATACAATCTGTATTGTATAAGTTACTTTCATGATAACATCGAATATTGCGAGGATTATTTAAATGTTTTTCAAACGCCCTCCATTCTCCTTTTCTTGCTCTAATAGGCATAGGAGTTGCAAGTGTTAGTTTATCGTGTACAAATACTGAGTCTCGAGGACAATAATTATAATAGTTGCAATCAGTAGCATCAGGACGTAAAACTTCAACTGATTCTCCTTTTAAAAAATCTACAAAAGTTTCTAAATCTTCGTTTGCTTCATCTATTACTTGTTGTGGATAAGGCCCTTTTTGTATTTCGCTTTCGTCTGCCTTATCAGCAAAGTTTACACAACGCAAACTTATATCTATATCCGTAGGAATCTTTGCGTTATCTGCAATACCAACAATTACTTTTCTTAATTGACCCCACTCATTTTTAGACATACGATACTCTTCCAGACCAATGTTCTAATATTTGATCTTCTAATTCTAAGTTACTCATTCGTGTATTTTCACCTACAATCTGTTGTATTTTAATTTCCATATCTCTACACCAATGTTTAGTAGAATCTTTTAATTTATATCCGAGATAAGGGTATATAACTTTTTCAACAAAACTTAAATGTTCTAAAACACTTGGATGAGAATCTGTTCTATAAACATTTTTTGACATTGGAAAGATGTTTTGGAATCCTGGTAAACTATTGTCTACTTTATCTTTGTGACCTTGAAATAGATCTACATTTAATGATTTTAAATATGCATTGGTGTGTAATATTGCTGTTCTGTTCCTAACAATGTCGTTTTCTTCACTCCAGTGTTTACTTAGATATTCATCGTCATAATAATCACTGTTAAGTATATTACCTTCGGTAATCCACTTTCCGTCTTTTAGTAAATCTACCCTTTGCCAACTACTCCATAAAATACAAACAAGATCTTTGTCATTAAAATTATGTTTTTCGTTTGCTTCAATTGTACGACAAGCAATACCTTGATTGCCCATTCCTGCCTTAGCATAGTTATGATTTTCTATATCTAAATCTTGTGCTATGATATCACTCCATGTAGGCCAAATGTATTCAGTATACGAACACCCGAATGTAAAGAGTCTCACCTAAATACCTCCATACTTGGAAGATAAGGATAGTCATCACTGGTCCATAGTTTATCTGCTTTTACTGTTTTTAATTTTTCAATACCAAGTTGAGCAGTTTCAGGAGTCATGTAATAATGATATCCTACTTGTTTAATATTTTGTTCTGCCCAGGGTTTATCGTCAGTACGACCATCATATGCCATCTGTTTGAGTATTTCGTAATCTTGTTTAGTAGGACATAAAATTGCGCCGCCACGACCAAGGCTTAACATTTTTTTATGTTGAAAACTCAAACACATTAATTGCCCTTTGATGTAACTGTCTTTTGCAAAGTTTACTGCACCATCGATAATTCTTGTTCCGCCGATAAAGTAGTATCCTACCCATTCGCCATTTACAAAACTCCAGTCTAACCCAAGTTTTATTAATGTAAAGGGAATACTAATATAAGTCTTGGTTGGAATAGTAAGTTTATTTTGTGGATTATCATATCTTAAGCAAAGTTCAATTGCGTGTGTGCAACTATCTGTTGCTACTGCAAAAGGAGCATTATAGTACTGTGCTATTTGTTTTTCAAATTCTTTTACCGTTTCAAACATAAACATATTTATGTGCGTACTTAATAAGTAAGTATGTGAGTGAAATTATTAATCTATTATTATGGCATAGGTCTTGGAGCCTTGAAAAATTATTGGATAAGATCCAAAATAATTCTAATGCACTGATAAGGGTTTTAGGTGCAGAAGAATATGCAATAATGGGTTGGGATAATCCTGATAATGAAAATATCCTTAGAAAAATCAAAAAAGAAATTACTGTTAGTTCTAATACTGTTGAGTTTGTTTGTGGCGGATTTCCTACAAGCAACTCTTTTCATCCAGGCACTAACATAACACATTGGACAAGTTTTTGGCCTACAAAAACTTATTATGAATTAGATAAATGGGGACACGTTGCAAATAATAATAAATTCACAAAGGCATACGTAAACTTAAATAACAAACCTTGGTATTTTCGTTGTGAACTGCTTGATCAATTGGCAAAAAGAAAGTTGATTTCAAAAGGTGCAATCAGTTGGAATGAATGTAATATTGATTACGATTTCAAGCATTGGCGTCAAGAACGGCTAATTATTGATCCCGAGTATGCACAATCTACAGAACAATACGGATCTTTCCCACCAGAGTTTCACGAAAGTTTTATGAGTCTTGTGAGCGAGTCTACTATGGATACCATTTTTCCAACAGAAAAAACATATACACCTGTATATTTTAAAAAACCGTTTTTAGTTTGGAGTGTACCTAATTATCACAAAGCATTACAAAAATTAGGTTTTGAGTTATATGATGAAATATTTGATTATAGTTTTGATAGTGTAAAAGATAATAAATTACGATTAAAACTGTTATTAGATCAAGTTGAAAGTGTTGTAGATAAAGATTATCAAAAATTATATAATTTGGTTGCAGAAAAAGCAGAAAGAAACTATAATATACTAAAGGATATTAGGTTCGACATCAGCAAAGTTCCGAGCAGTATTTTACAGCACGGCGGTTATGAACAATTAATTAAGGAAATGAAATGAGTACAATTGGTTTTATTGGTGTGGGCAAGTTAGGCGAGCCATGTGCAGAAGAAATAGTTAAAAAAGGACATACAGTAAAAGGCTATGATATTTCTCCTTTTAGTAGTAAGCACATTCAATCAACAGAATCTATTAAAGATTGTGTAACAGGTACAGATATTGTTTTTGTTGCAGTACCAACACCACATCATCCCGATTACGATGGTAGACGTCCTACAAGTCATCTGGAGCCTAAAGATTTTGACTACAGTATTGTAATTGATGTGCTAAAAGAAGCAAACAAGTATATGAACAAAAAACAACTACTCGTCCTTATTAGTACTGTATTACCAGGCACTACACGCCGAGAATTTGTTCCACTTGTAACTAATACACGTTTTGTTTATAATCCTTATTTAATTGCAATGGGGACTGTTGGTTGGGATATGGTTAACCCTGAGATGGTTATGATTGGCACAGACGATGGTAGTGAGACGGGCGATGCAAAACAGTTACGTAAATTTTATGAATCTATTATGGATAACTTTCCTCGTTATGTTATAGGAACATATGACGAGTGTGAGTGCATTAAAGTTTTTTACAACACATTTATTAGTACAAAGTTAAGTCTTGTAAACATGATGCAAGATGTTGCACAACGCCAAGGTAATATTAACGTTGATGTTGTAACAAAAGCATTAGCAGAAAGTACACAACGTATCATGAGTCCTGCATATATGACAGCAGGCATGGGAGACGGAGGTAGTTGTCATCCGAGAGATAATATTGCATTGCGTTATATGGCAAAAGAATTAAACTTAGAATACGATATATTCGATAGTATTATGACAGCAAGAGAAGTTCAAGCAAAAAACCTTGCAAAGTATGTTATTGAAATGAAAAATGTATACGGTGGTAGTATTATCTTAAATGGTATTTCTTATAAACCAGGTGTAAGTTATGTCGACGGTAGTTATGCACTACTTGTTGATCATTATATTAAAGAATTAGGAGAATCGTCAATTTATATCGATCCTCTTGCAAGTGAGATGCCAAGCGGCAGTGCTTCTGTTGGTGGCATAGTTTTAATGTGTCACCCTGAAATGTATTTAGACTATTCAACAGATAGTGTTATTATAGATCCTTGGAGACAAGTAGAAAAAAATCCTAAGTACTTGGTTATACACTACGGAAATACAAGATGAAATATTTAAAAACTGAGCCATTATTATATTTTAAAGAAGTTGCTGATAAAACACTACAGTGGTATTGTGGAGACGACTCTGAAAATTATAATGACCACAATAAATCTTCTTGGAAATACTTTAATACCCACGACAAACTATTCTACGAATTTAATAGTTTAGGTTACAGAACACGTGAATTAGATACTCTAAACGATTACATTCTTGTTCTTGGTTGTAGTTATACTGAAGGTGTTGGATTATATGAAAACGAAATATGGTGTAATGTTTTAGGTAAACAATTAGGTATAGATATTTTAAATTTAGCAAAAGCAGGTACAGGTCCTGATATTGTAAATTTTAACACACAGTTATTTGTAAAAAATAAATTTGTAAAACCACGTGCAGTTATTAATCAGTGGCCACAAGCAACAAGAAAAAGTTTTGGATATTTAGAGTCAGATGGTTTACGTTTAGAAGATAGAAATGTTAGTAATTGGATACCAGGAACTAATTATGATAGTGATTGGTATTTTAATCGTTGGATAGCAGAAGACGGACAGTTAGAATATGAAAACAATTTACATATTAATAGTGTAACTAATTTATGGAATGCTTTAGGCGTTCCCGTTTTTAATTGGACCTTTGGCGGCGACTTTATGACCAAATATAGTAAAGAAATGGTATCTGTTTTAAAACTTGAAAACACAGACAGAGCAAGAGATAATGCACATGACGGTCCGTTAATTCATCAAGAGGTAGTAGACAAGATTAGAGATAAAGTAGAATGTATGATATAGTGTTTATAAGTTATGGCGAACCTAACGCGGATAATAATTGGCTAATACTTAAAGATCAGTTTCCAATGGCTAAACGTGTTAAGGATGTAGAAGGCATACATCAGGCACATATTGCCGCGGCTAAAAAATGCTTTACAAAAATGTTTTGGGTTGTAGACGGTGATGCAGAATTGTCAAGAGGGTTTACATTTGATTACGAGGTTTCCGAGTGGGATTTAGAAACAGTCCATGTATGGCGAAGTATAAATCCAATTAATGACTTGGAATATGGGTACGGTGGTGTTAAGTTATTACCAAGGTCACTCACGGTGAATATGGATGTCACTGTGCCCGACATGACAACAAGTATTAGTAGTAAGTTTAAAGCAATGCCTGAAATTTCAAATATTACTGCTTTTAACACAGACGAGTTTAGTGCTTGGAAAAGTGGATTTAGAGAATGCGTAAAACTTGCCAGCAAAACTATAAAAGGTCAAGTAGATGAAGAAACAGAAAAACGTTTAGATATTTGGTGCTCTGTAGGAGAAGATATACCGTTTGGCAAATATGCAATTCATGGAGCAAAAGTAGGAAAGCATTTTGGGGAAGCACACAAAGACGATAAAGAAATGCTTTATATGATTAATAATTTTAAATGGTTGAAGGAACAATTTGATGACTATAAAGATTCCATTTGATAATATTGTTAAGTTAGGCCAAAAGACAATGCTGGACAACAATTTGTTTTCGGTAAGTTGGATTATTGGACGTTTTTGTAATTACAAATGTTCTTATTGTTGGCCATATGCTAATACAGACAAGCCTGACTATTATGATTTACAAACATACAAAAACACAGTTGATGAAATAAAACGTCAAGCAATAGCCAACGGATATGACAAATTTCATTTTAGTTTCAGCGGTGGCGAACCTACAGCATACAAAGACTTGTTAAAATTAATAGAACACTACGAAGATTATAAAAGTAATTATTTAAGTATACACATGACAAGTAATTGCAGTCCGTCAAAGTCTTGGTGGAAGCGTTGGTTAGATATTACCGATGTAATGGATAGAAGAAGTATTACTGCAAGTTTTCATGCAGAATTTGCTAATGAAAAAGAGTTTGGTGACAAGTTATTATATTTACAGGACAACGGAGTGTTTATTACTATCAATCAAGTAATGGTTCCAAGTCTATGGGAGGAGTATTATGAAAGAAGTCAACGATTCATTCAAAGAGGGTTGCACGTTACTCTTAAGCCGCAATCAGATCCTACTGCGTCATTTGTGGTCGATGGTTACACGGAAGAACAAAGACAAATCTTACAAAACGATAGCGAACAAGAATACAAGCAAGTGCGTCTACAAGACGATAAAGGAATAGAATACGAAATCGATCAAGCAGAAAGATTAAATGCATATGGATTTAACAAATTCAAAGGTTGGAAATGTAACAGTGGTTATCAAAGTTGTATTATCAGAGGCAATGAAGTAAAACGCAGTTATAGTTGTCACGATCAACCATTAGGAACTATTACTGATGGATTTAAATTATTTGACAAACCTATGGTTTGTATTACACCGACATGTGTAAGTAGTGCTGATAGCAAGATACCAAAGGCAAAAATATGAAAATAGATATTAAAGATATTAAGTTTTGGATGGACGCTATTCGCAACAGCAAAGATAGAGATCGTATTCTTGAAAGTTTTTGGGGCGGACAATTAAAAAGTAAAGAAATGTTAGTAAAACATTTAGAAGATCATTATGACTTAAATGCTAAACCTAAAATTGTTATTCACGGCGGCTGGAATGGAGTACTTGCTTCAATGCTATTTAACAGTAAATTTTTAGACATAGAACATATTACAAGTGTTGATATAGACCCAACAGTTGAGGAAACTGCAAGAACTATTAATAAGAATCAAGAAATGCAGGGATTATTTACTGCTCGAACAGCAGATATGTGTACAGATAAGTATAATGCAGATATTGTGATTAATACAAGTTGCGAACACGTAGATAAAGTCAAATTACAACAATGGTTTGATAACATACCTCAAGGTACTATGTATGTTATGCAAAGCAACAATTATTTCGAACTTGAAGAACACATTAACTGTGTAAACAGTACAGGAGAACTTGCTGAGTCTGTCAGTGCTAAAAATTATAGTGTAGAGGAAATTGTATTACCTAAGTATACAAGGTACATGATTAGTGGGATAAAATGAACTACGGAACAATAACACAATACGGAAACTTTATAGAGTTAGATGTAACAACCGATGCAGAAAAATTAGTTGCATGGGCAAATGACTTTGAATGGGTAAAATATAATCCTCGCAAAGATGTAAACAGGTGGGGACTGAGTATTACAAGCCTTGATGGAGGGTTAAGTGGTATTCCCGACTTAGATAGTTTATATGAATATAATAAAGAGAATAATACAAACTATAAAGAAGAAGATTTTAAAACACCAACACCGGTATTAAATAAACAAATACATGATATATTAAAACCTTGGGATGGTTATTATTATAGAACACATTTCTTAAAATTCGGTCCTGGTGGATTCTTTCCACCACATAGAGATTGGAATTATTATACAGGTACACCTGATAATTTTAGATTAATAATGCCTTTGCGTAATGTAAATCCTCCGTCCTTCAATTTTGTCTATGAAGATAAAACACTACATTGGGAACCTGGCAGAATGTATTTCTTAGATACACAGCGTATGCATTATTTGTTTAATAGTAGTTTTACAGACAGTTACTGGATGGTGGTTAATGTAGAACTCAATACTGAAACTATCAAGCATACCTTAGAAAGGTTAAATCAAAAATAATGTACGATTACACAGATATTAAATCAATACATTTAGAAGTTACATCTAAGTGCCAAGCACGTTGTCCGATGTGTCCAAGACGAATCCACGGAGGACCGTTGTTAGACAGTATTGATTTAGAAGAAATAGACTTAGGAACTTTTGTAAATTGGTTTCCAAGAGACTTTATTCGTCAATTACATTTTCTTAATATGTGCGGAAACTTAGGAGATCCTATTGTAGCAAAAGACACACTTGAAATTTTCAAATACTTGCGTGAAACTAATCAAGGAATGACTTTACAAATGCATACTAACGGAAGTGGAAGGTCAAAAGAATGGTGGCAAGAACTTGCTCAGCAAAAAGTAAAAGTTGTATTTGGTATTGACGGGTTAAAAGATACTCATGCATTATACAGAGTAAATACCGACTGGAATAAAATTATAAACAATGCTACACATTTTATTCATGCAGGCGGAGATGCACGTTGGGATATGTTAGTGTTTGAACACAACGAAGATCAAGTAGAAACTTGTGAACAAATGAGTAAAGAATTAGGTTTCAAAGGCTTTAGTATTAAGCATACAACAAGATTTAAAGATGGTAGATTTGATGTGTTAGATGATGATTATAATATTACACATACATTGTTTCCATCTAAGAAAAGTCGCGATATGATTAAGCCAGCCAAAGAAGCACAAAAAGAAAAACTGCCAACAATTAGTTGTAAAGCAAAAAATGATAATCAAATGTATATTAGTGCAAATGGTAATGTTAGTCCTTGCTGTTGGTTAGACTTAGAATGGTTACCACAGCATAGTTACAGTAGATTAGATTACATGGTTAAAATTAAAAAATATCCTAATTTGCATAAGAATACTATGCAAGAAATATTTGATTCAAACTTTTTCCGTAATATTGAAAAGACATGGACAACTTGTGGTATGCTCGAATGTGGCAAACAGTGTGGAAGTTTTGACAAACTAAACAAACAGTTTGAAAGGATAGAGCATGAGTAAAACGTTTTGTCCTTTGCCTTGGATACATTTAGCAACAAGGCCAAATGGCGATGTCCGTGTTTGCTGTACAGCAAATGCTTCTGGTGCAGGTGTCGAAGATGACAAAACAGCAGGTCTTGTAAAGCAAGACGGTGTTGCTATGAACTTACGTAATCATACTATTGAAGAAGTATGGAATAGTGAACATATGCGTAGAACAAGACTGCAAATGTTAAATGACGAGATACCTGAAAGTTGTCGTAAATGCTTTTATGAGGAATCAAAAGGTATTGTTAGCAAACGTCAGTGGGAAACAGAAGTGTGGAACCAACGATTAGATATAGATAATATTGTTGCAAAGACTGACGAGCAAGGAAATCTGCCAGTTGATATTCCTTACTTTGATCTTCGGTTGGGGAATGTGTGTAATTTAAAATGTACAATGTGTTCACCGCATGATAGTTCAAGTTGGATTAAAGAATGGAAATTATTGTATCCTAAATACACAAATGAAAATCTAAAACGTGATCAAAGTTGGAATGAAAACTTTGATTATACTTGGTATAAAAAAGGCACATTTTTAGATAGTATGAAAGATCAAGTAAAAAATATAAAGGAATTATATTTTGCTGGAGGCGAACCATTAATGATTCCTGAACACTATAATATTTTGCAGTTTATGGTCGATGAAGGTTACGCAAAAGATTGCTGTATAAGATATAATTCAAATGGAACTGTATTAGAAGATAAACTGTTTGTGTTATGGTCACACTTCAAGGAAGTAACGTTTAATTTTAGTATAGATGCATACAGTGAAAAGAATGATTATATTAGATATCCAAGTCAATGGAACGAAATAGCAAAGAATTTAAAAATATTAGACGACAGTAATGCTAACGTAAGAATTAATATTGCCTCAGCAGTACAATTATTAAATGCACCATACCTTGGTGAATTAGCAGAATGGAAAGCAAGTCAACAGTTTAGCAAAGTAAATAGTATGCCATTCGGCGGCGGCTTAATAAGTACACATCTTGTGTATTTCCCAAGTTACTTAAATGTTAGAGTTATGCCTGCAGAACTAAAAGAATTTACAAAAAAACAAATAGAAGTATTTGTTGACAGACAGAAATTTAACACAAATTGGAATAGAAGTCCAATGGGCAAAACAAGATGGATGGGACTAATTGAGTACATGATGGCAGAAGATTGGTCGGACAAGTTACCGCAAACAGTAAACTACTTAGAAACTCTTGACAAGTCAAGAGGAACCGATTTTAGAAAAACCTTTCCTGAATTAGGAGAATATATCTAATGGATTATAAAGGATTAATACCAGGTCAGCAACAGCATATTGAAGTAGATACCAAGCATTGGAAGTTTGGGATTTATCGTAACGGTGTTAGAGTTGTAGATCATATGCTTCATTACACAGCATATCCATTGGGATATGATGATCACGGGATTGTTGATAAAGTTTGTAAAAGATTAAAAAAATTTAAACCAGAGACAGGTGATAATTTATTTAAAAGTTTTGAACCAACAATTAACAGTCCTCATGTAGAACTTACAGATAAGTTGTTTGAGATGAGCAACGGCTACAGATCTGTATTTGCATTGTCAGGTAGTGACAGTATAGAAGTTGCAATTAAACTTGCATTTGCCTATCATGAGAGAAAAGGTAACAAGCGTAAAAAAATAGTTGGATTTGATGATGCTTATCATGGTGCTACTTTACTTTCTCTGTCTTGCGGAAGCGTGGGTTTAGAAAAAGGCTTTCATAATATGAATCCTTATCAAGATGTAATTAAAATTTCACCTGATATGAAACAGGAAATAGACTGGAGTGACGTTGCTTGTATCTTAGTCGAAACTTGTCCACACTATCAAACTATACAGCCGTACGGATATGATGTTTGGGAAAAGATAAATCAAATACAAGAAAAACACGATGTAATTGTTATAGTAGATGATATTTTTATGGGTGGAGGCAAAACAGGAAACTTTTTTGGATTTAGTAATTTGCCAGTCAACCCAGATATCTTTGTAATGGGTAAATCTATTACAGGAGGATTTTTTCCTTTAAGTGTAGCATTATACAACGAAAAGATACATAAACAGTTGCACGACAATTTTTGGTTGCATGGTCACACATATAGTTTTTGTTTATCAGGTGTATTAAGTATGCTTGAATATATTAAAATACTTAAAGAAAACAAGTATATGGATAATGTTTTTACTATAGTATCAACAGCAAAAGATTATTTTACAGATGCAGGTTTTGAAATAGTAGGCAATTATGGTTTAGTATTTTTACTTAGCAAGAACACATTTAAATTTAGATTTGTTTTACCTTTAAACGCAGACGAAGAATATTTTGAAGCATTGCCTGAAACATTAAAACAGTTGGACGACCGATGGAAAGAATAGCAATCACAGGGCATTTATCAGGTCTTGGTAAAGAGTTATATAATAGAATACCTAACAGTATTGGTTTCGATTTAGGTAGTAATCACGATATTGCTAATCCAGACCCGTGGATTAGTACAGCATTAAATTGTGATGTGTTTATTAATAATGCGTACTGCGGGTTTCATCAAGTTAATCTATTAGAAGAGTTTTTTAAAGAATGGCAATTTACAAATAAAACAATTATTAATATAGGAAGTTGTGCATCGGATATTTCAAAGATAGATTATATAAAAAAAATTGACTTTTATCCTATTCATAAAAAAGCCTTAGATGATGCTTGTACAAGACTACAACACGTAAAGAAAACTTGTAGAATAGTAAATGTTAAGATAGGCTGGATGGATACTCCATTAGTTAAAGATGTAGATGTAGAAAAAATTTCTGTTGATAAAGTTGCCGATGTTATTTTAGATTGCTTAAAAAACAAAAATATTTCTAATGTCACTGTAGGGGGAGATTACGTATGGAACCGATAAAACGTATTCAAGTATTAGAACCACCAGAGTTTGGTGTTGCAACAGCGTTTAATGATGTATGGTTTAACATTTATCCAGGACCTCTTGGGTTAATGTGTAGTGGCGGCGCCGACAGTTCTTTAATGTTATATCTAACATTGTTACACAGTGACGATCCAATACACGTTTTTACTCTTGCTAATAATCCGTTAGAATTAAAAAATATTACTGCGGTAACTGCTGTATTAAACAAGTGTGTAAAGTTAACAAACAAACATAATGTAATACATCATATTGTACACATGGAAGGCAATAAGCCAGACGGAGCAACAGTTTTAGGGGATATGATTAAACAAGTTGGTGTTGATATTAATGTTGCACAAATAGGTGTAACAGCAAATCCTCCTAAGGATATTTTAGATAAAATGAATAACACTTATTCGCCGAGAGATAAATCCAGAGATAACCCCAATGCAGATTATGAATTAATTAATGCAACAGAACAAGGTTATCCTTGGTTATACACACCTTGGAGAATTCATAATAAACAAACAATAGCAAACATATATAAAAAACTAAAGTTGTTAGATAAACTATTTCCTTTAACTTTTAGTTGCGAATATTATCCATCAGACTATGAAGCACCTGATCCAGGAATGGATCATTGTGGTAACTGTTGGTGGTGCGAGGAAAGACAATGGGCATTTGGCCGACTAAAATAATAGATAATTTTGTTGAACGTTTTGATGACGTTGAAAAAACATATAATCAACTTATGGATAATAGCAAACACTATCCTGATGGAAAAATATATAACGGCGATTGGTTACAAATTCCTTTAAAGGCTACTTATGTAGGTGACGAAGGCTATATTGAAAGACCTTTAGCATTTGATACACCTATAAATGATTTACTAAGTGATGATATGGTTGTAAGTGCTATATTTTCTATACTTAAACCTGGAGTAGAAATTACTCCGCACAAAGGACACAGAGGTTTTGCAGAAAAAATTTATAAAGCACATATTTGTATTTACGAAGCAAAGGACAGTGCATTAATTGTAGGTGATAAAAAATACGAATGGAAAAGAGGACAAGGATTTTTATTTGATGATACTATTGAGCATACAGCATATAATAGAGGCAACGATACAAGAGTGGTATTACTAATGGACATCGCAAGAGATCCAAACGACATCCCTGTGTTTAGTAAGAATATGATTGAAGCATACTTATGAAGTTAGAATACAAAAATAAAAATATGCAAGATTGGTTCCTTGTTAGTTGGACACTTTCTAACAAGTGTAACTATCGTTGTGAATATTGTCCAGATATATTACATAACGGAAGTACAGGTCAACCCCGTTGGGAAACAGTAAAGCGTTTTGTTGAAAACTTTAAAGTAGACAAAACTATCTGTTATAGATTGAGTGGGGGAGAGCCCACGTACTGGAAACATTTTTTAGATCTTGCTAAACTTGTAAAAAAACAAGGACACTATTTTAGTTTTGTTACAAACGGAAGTCAACGTGTAAAATACTACAAAGAAATTAGTAACTACACAGACGGGTTTATGATTTCATATCACCCTCAATATGCAGATGTAGAACATTTTATTAAAATTGCAAATGAAGTTGATTGTCCTGTAGCAATAAACCTTATGCTCGTACCAGACAAATTTGACGATATGTGTACAGTAGCAAGGCAATTATACAACGGTAGTATGAACTTAACTGTTATACCTAAGATTGTTGTAGATAAAACAAGCACAGATTTTGTAACTAATACTGTATCGACTTATACACAAAAACAAAAAGATATCATTGCTAATTGGAAATATCAACGTAATTTAAATTTTGATAATCTACACAGAGGAGATATGATTTTAGATAATGTAGATTATGAAGGACATGAAATTATATTGCAAGGTAAAAACAAGTTTTCAGGTTGGAAATGTTGGGCAGGTCTTGACGGTGTAAATATTGATATGTGGGGCAATCTGTATAGAGCAGATTGTCAATATGGAGGTGCATTAGGTAATCTTGAAAGATACAAACTTCCAAAAGAAGAATTAGTCTGTGGCAAAACTGTATGTAGTTGTTTAAGTGATATATACATTAGGAAAGAAAAATGAGAATACTTGTAACAGGAAATCCAAATTACGAAGGGTTATGCAAAGGAATATACCAAGCATATAATCATAACTTTGTAGAATTTATTGGCAGATACAATGGTTGGGATATGACTGACTTAGATGCTATTGTAGATCATGTGAAAGATTATAATGTTTTTGT
>Ga0102963_1000027_pt1 | contig 57460 bp, 39 predicted proteins | sample SalPon2_C_H2O_MG_2_FD_84522 | JGI IMG/M metagenome (GOLD analysis project Ga0102963, IMG submission 84522) | Salt pond water microbial communities from South San Francisco under conditions of wetland restoration - Salt Pond MetaG SF2_C_H2O_MG | ecosystem: Environmental > Aquatic > Non-marine... | reverse complement strand
TGGAAAAAACATATATGCCAACACCCCAGATTCTCATAAGTTTCCTATGAGTTACTGCTTTGGACGCCCGGAAGTCTTTCAAAAAATAGTCAATCCGAAAAACCTAGATAACTTTGCTCTTTTAGATTCTTGGTCGAATATTAAAGGAAGAGATGGAAAAGAAAATCCATTCAATGATCATGCAAGGTTTTCAGACGAGTCTTTACTATATCATCTTTTAGCTAATTCACAGCATAGAATCACTACTTATGACTTTCAAAGGCCAGACGTCAATAGAAAATACGGCGTCGCCAGAAGAGTTGATCGTGTAAGATGGGATTTTTCTCGAGAAGGTTTTGATAAAGGTTATTACATTGATTTTGTTCCAATGAGACCTTTCAATGCAATGTATAAAACAATGAAAGAATTAATAGATATAATAACAGAAAATCAATTTGATCGATATAAAATAGAGGAATAGAAATGTTAAACGTTGGAATAATTGGAAACGGCTTTGTCGGTTCAGCCATGGCAGCCGGCTTTGCTTTGCATGCAAAGGTCAGGGTTTATGATGCAGATAGGTCTAAAACTATTGATAGCTTTGAAGATGTTGTTAATAAATCTAAATATATATTTTTGTGTCTTCCGACGCCTATGAACAAAAATGACAACAGTAAAATCGATCTTTCGATTATCGATTCAGTATTATCTGACATTAATAAACTTAATCCGGGCAATGATAAGATAGTGGTTATTAAGTCGACAGTTGTGCCAGGCACCACAGATAATTTTGCAAGAAAGTATCCTAATCTTAGCATTACGTTTAATCCGGAATTCTTGACAGAGAGAACAGCTAATCTAGACTTTATCAATGCTGCTAGAATAGTTTTGGGCGGTGAACAGAAATTAGTTGACAGCCTAGAACATCTGTATCGAGCTAGATTCCCTTACACAAAGATAATAAAGACAGATTCAAAGTCGGCAGAGTTTATCAAGTATTTTGCAAACTGTTTTTTCGCTACGAAAGTATCCTTTATGAATGAAATGCTGCAGGCTAGTGAAAAATTCGGATGTAATTGGAACGACGTCATGAACGGAGTTATGTCTGATGGGCGTATAGGTAATTCACATACTGATGTGCCTGGACATGATGGTTCACGCGGATTTGGAGGCAAGTGTTTCCCTAAAGATATCAATGCATTCATAAACTTCTTTAAGGATATAGGCGTACAACCCACAATATTAGAAGCGGCTTGGCAGAAAAACCTTGAAGTAAGAGAAAACCATAACTGGAACCAGATTCCTGGAGCTGTTACACCAACTAGGAAAGTCGAACCAAACGGAGAAGTCCGACTTTTAATATTAGTTAAAAGTCATGACACTAAAAAAGTTGATCATCTCAATTCCGGAAACTTATACAACGATTTAGAAACAGTTTCTAGAAGTTACTCAAATAGCTTTAAAAATGTCGACACGTATTATGTTAAGTGTGATCCAAGCCTAGATTGTGATTTTAAAATAGATGATCGTGATATCTGGGTTAGAGGAGAAGAAAATTATTTGCAAGGCGCTCTTAAGTTAAAATTACTTAAATCGCTTCATTATTTTTTTGGCAAAAATTCTAATAATCAAGAGCTGTATACACATGTGTTTTGCACTAACTTAACAACATTCGTCAATATACCAGCAATGTATAAAAAGGCGCAGGAAATAGGACAGGCTGTTAATCCGTGGGCACGAATAGGAATCGCTCGAGCCGGAACATGGGGTCTAAAAAATAACTTAAAGTTTCCATCCGGCGCCGGAGTTTTATTTTCTGCTCAAGCTATAAACGTTTTTCTATCGATTGAACCATTCATAGATCAATCGTCGGCGCCGATACCTGATGATATATTTTGGGGTTGGATGTGTAAAAATCTAGACATACCTCTTAAAGACATGGAAAGATTTGACGTATGCCATGGCAAATATCATGATGGCAAGTCAGCATTACAAAATATAGGACCTGGATTTAAAAACAAATCTTGTACACATATTAGAGTTAAGACTAAAACTAACCGAGAATATGAACCAAAAATACACGAGTATTTAAAATCATTTTTGGAGCTTTGATGAATATTGCTGTAATCGGTGGCGGGTTTTATGGTTGCTATATTGCCAACAAACTAAGTAATAATCATAAAATAGACATATATGAGATGGCAGCCAAGCCATGTCTGGGTTCTATCGTTAACAACCAAAATCGATTACACCTGGGCTATCATTATCCACGTTGTAATAAGACTATTCAGCAGACTATTAATACGTATAACCAATTCCTTAGTGAGTTCAATAACTGCGTTTCTTTTGTAGGAAGTAACATATATGCTGTGCATGAAAACAGTAAAGTGTCATACTCGGATTACAAAAAAGTGTTTGATGGCTTTGGTTTGCCTCACGCAGAAGTAAAAAGTAATGATGTTATATGGGACAACATAGTTAATAAAAAGCAATTTTCTGGGGCGTTGCGCACTCAGGAAGGAGTGCTAGACTGTTCAAAATTAGTCGGACAATTGCTTGGTTCTGTTTACTCGCAGAAAAATATAAAGATATTCTGTAATCAAAAAATAACTCCGACAAGAATGGAGAAACTTAAAAAAAATTACGACTACGTGATTAATTGTACGTACAATGATCCTTTCGTCGGTATGCAGAAATCGATTGAAACTAAAGATGAAGCATGCTTGATCGCTGTGTTGAAAGATAAAAGGTACGAAGATTTTGGTTTTACTATTATGGATGGACCGTTCTGTTCGTTATATCCAGTCAAAGACGACATATATTCTCTTTCATCAGTAGTATATACCCCTTTTAACATTAAAGACAGATCCTATTGCGTCAAGTCCAGCTTACAGAACATCATTGATCACGGAAAAGAGTATTTTAAACTAGATGACAGTGTGCTAATCGATTTCTATTATGGAAAAAAGACAAAGATAAAGAATGATAATCATGATGAAAGATATAGTTTTGTCACCCAGCAAGAAAACATCATATCTGTTTTTTCGGGCAAGATTAGTAGTATTATCGAGAGTTATAGCGAGGTTTTAAATGCAATTAAATGATACCGCGATCATTGGGCATACCGGTTTTATAGGGACAAACATGTCAATGGTAGTCCCAGCTGATCGATTTAGTTCATCAAACATTGGTGAAATAACGAAAAAAGAATACAAAACCATATATTGCTGCGCTCCCGGGGCTACAAAGTGGATGATAAATAAGGAGCCAGAAAAAGACCTTTGTAACATAGAGAATCTAGCAAAAATCATAGAGAAAACATCTTGCGAGAGATTTGTTCTGTTTTCAACAATCGACGTTATGACATTTAAAAACAAGGTGTCCTATGGAGGAAATAGACTTGCATTCGAAGAAAAAATACAGAAGATATATTCAAACGTTTCTATAATCAGACTGCCAGGTTTATTTGGCGCTGGGCTAAAGAAAAATTCTATTTTTGATTTGCAAAGAAAACGCTATGACTTTGTCAATCTTAATTCATCTTTTCAGTGGTTATACGTTCACAGAGGAATAGATTATGCATTAACGTCATCTCCTGGATTGCACGAGCTCTACACTGAGCCTATTGAAACTTTGGATATTGCAGAGAGGTTTTTCCCGGGAAGTCTTGAAAATTGTAAGTCAAAATATAGAAGTGAATACAACATAATACCTCAATCCGGATACTTTCAAACCAAAGAAGAAGTCATGAAAGATTTGGGAGTTTATCTTGACTTATAAAAAAAGCATATCAAATATAGCTTGGAATTATGAAGACAACGAAAAAGTTTTTGAGATACTGAAAGACAATAATTTCAAATACATAGAGGTTGCGCCATTAGAATTGGTTGATAATTGGTCTGATATTAATTGGAAAAAGCTAGAAGCTTTCCGGAAGTTAATCGATCAATACGAGCTGAAAGTATGTTCTATGCAAAGCATATTCTATAAATCCGGATTCCTGTTGTATAAAGATTTCGATAAGTGTATCCAGCACTTCAAGAAAGTAGAAAACATATGTAAGATAATTGACTGTGATTATGTTGTATTCGGCGCGCCAAAGCTTCGAAACATTCCTCAGGGAATGCAGACTAGCGTCGCTTACAGTATACTACATAACTACTTCAAGTCTATAGAGTCAAATATTAGGATAGGAATAGAGGCAGTTCCGGCCGTGTACTCGAACAATATGCTTAACGATTATATTGAGGTTAACAAATTTGTTTTAGACTCAAGTATTGATCTAAATATTCATTTTGACATGGCTGCGGCACTATATCATGGATTCGACAAAGCTTCAAACATCGACACTAGTAAGATAACGAATATACATTTGAGTCGATTATATCTCGAACATTTAAAGGGAGACGAAGATTATGTTAATATGATCAGAGAAAAGGGTTTCCTAGATGGAAAATTTGTTTCGATCGAAATGAAAAAAGCATCGATTGAAGATATAATAAGATCAGTAAAAGTTTTTGAGGAGAAAGAACAATGAGGATATTGATTACTGGTGGAACTGGATTGGTAGGTTCAGCTTTTCAGAATATAGAAACTGACCATGAGCTAATATTGTTTGGATCCGATCAATACAATTTAATTAGAGAGCAAGATGCAGATGACATGATATACAGGGCTCAACCAGATGCAATCATACATTTAGCAGCAAAAGTCGGTGGAGTGAAAGGAAATTCAGATTATGTTGAAGATTTTTTCTATGACAACATGGTTATGAATTTAAACGTTTTGAATTGGGCTCGCATATATAAGGTACCAAAAGTTTTATCGATGCTTTCCACGTGCGTATATCCGGATGATCCTTCTTATCCGCTGACAGAAGACCAGATACATGCAGGAGAACCACATCAAAGTAACTTTGGGTACGCATATGCAAAGAGAATGTTGGAAGTTCATTCTCGCGCGATACGGCAACAGTATGGATTAAATTATATAACAGCTGTGCCAAACAACATCTATGGCCCGGGCGATAACTTTGATTTAGAAAACGGTCACGTTGTACCGGCAATATTCAGAAAACTGTGGGAAGCGAATTTAAAAGGTACTAATCCATCTTTTTGGGGTACTGGAGCTCCTTTAAGGGAGTTTACATATTCGAAAGATATAGCTCGAGCACTTCTTCTTTTAGTAGAAAACTATGAGGATCCGGATCCTATAAATATAGGTACTACCGGAGAAATTTCTATTTTTAACCTGGTATCAAAAGTTGCCGATTCTCTAGGGATCGATCAGCCAAAAGAGATTTGGGACACTTCTAAACCTGAAGGTCAGTTCAGAAAACCAAGTTGCAACAAGAAATTCATTGACATGTTTCCAGACTTTGAATATACTGATATAGAAACAGGGCTAAAAGAAACTGCCGACTGGTTCAAAAAGGAGTATCCAAATGTTAGAGGCATCTAAAGTATTAGTTACCGGTGCGGCTGGATTACTAGGTAGTCATTTCTGTGATTATTTGCTAGCATCGGGCCATCAAGTCGTAGGTATAGATAATTTATCCGGCGGATATCGAGAGAACGTTAATTCGTGTGTCGCGTTGTATACCAATGATCTTTGTGATGAAAGAGCTGTCGACGACATTATGAAAAGACACGAGTTCGATTACGTCTTTCACTTTGCTGCATATGCTGCGGTTGGTTTAAGTCCGTTTATTCGTAATTTTAATTACAAAAACAATGTGATTGCATCAGTAAATTTGATTAATGGAGCGATAAAATACGGAGTTAAGAAGTTTATTTTCGCTTCCTCTATGGACGTCTATGGCGCGCAAAAGCCTCCTTTTACCGAAGATATGAAGCCAGACCCTCAGGATCCCTATGGTATCGCGAAGTACGCGATAGAGATGGATCTGGCTAACGCTTGGAGACAATTTGGGTTGAGATACACTATTATCAGGCCTCATAACATTATCGGCCCTCGCCAAAATATATGGGATAGATATAGAAACGTGGCTGGCATATGGATTAGAAAAGCCATGGCCGGTGAGCCGCTCACGATCTACGGGACTGGCGAGCAACGTAGAGCATTTTCAGATGTGAAGTTTTATATGAAGCCTTTTTACGAGTTGATGAGTAATGATTCAACAGATCAGCAGATTATTAACATTGGAGCAGATGATCATGTATCGATCAGTGCGTTAGCTCAGATTGTTGAAGATATCGCCCACGAAAAAATGGGAATAAGGCCTCCTCATGTGCACTTGGAGGCTAGAGATGAGGTGGATCTAATGTGGTGTAATCATGATAAAGCAAAAAATATGCTTAGTTTTGAGGACAAAACTGATCTCTATTCATTAATTTCAGAAACTTGGGATTGGGCTGTACAAATCAAGCCAAAAGAGGTAAAATACATGGATTACGAAATCGATAAAGGAATATATTCTTATTGGAGCAATAAATGAATAAAGACGAACTAATACGTATTGTTGATTTAAGGACAAATTTGATTAAAATTTGGACCGATTTGCCCGGAAAAAATGAACCGAGCGCTCTTGTTAAATCTCAAGACATTGCGCAACAAATTGGTATGTGTATAAAAAAGATTGATAAAATCCTGGACGGGAAAGTTAATTTTAGTTCCGGAGAAAAACAATGAACATAGGGATTATAGGGCAGGGATTTGTTGGATCTGCCATCAGAGAGGGCCTTAAAAACTTTTACACTGTATACGGATATGATATTGATAGATTTAAGTGTCACAACATGGAAAATGTCAACCATGAAAATCGACTCGAGTATTTGGTAAACACTAGTGATATTATCTTTGCATGTCTTCCTACACCAATGAGAAAAGACGGAACCTGCGACACTAGAATTTTACAGACCGTACTAAAAAAAGTGCATGATGTTGTAAAAAAAACTAGAAAACTTCCAAGACATTCGGATTTCTTATCAAAGTTATCGAGCCCAAAGACTGTAGTAATCAAATCAACAATTGAACCTGGCACAACAGAACGTTTGGCAGCTGAGTTTAGAGGAATAAATATATGTTTTAGTCCAGAATTCTTAACGGAAGCAAATTCTTTTAACGATTTTAAAAACCAGAGCAGAATTTTAATCGGAGGAGATGGAGCAAAGATTGTTAAACAAATGTTTCGAAAACCATTTCCTGATATACCGATTGTTATAACTCAACCTAAAACTGCAGAGATGGTAAAATACTTCATTAATTGTTTTCTTGCTACAAAAGTTACTTTTGCCAACCAAATGTATGAAATATGCGATAAAACAAACATAGATTACGATAAAGTTTGCGAGTATGCTTTATATGACAATCGAATCGGAAAGAGTCACTTGGCAGTTCCGGGCCCTGATGGGGATCGCGGTTTTGGCGGCCACTGTTTCCCAAAAGATCTTTCCGCTCTTATAGTTTTCGCAAAGGAAAACCAGATTAACCCTTACTTTTTGGAAAACGTAGAGCGCTCGAACTTAATATATCGGCAGAACAAGGACTGGGAGGAAATGAAGGGAAGGGCGGTGTCAGATGACTAAACAAAAAACAGCTCTAATAACTGGAGTTACCGGCCAAGACGGGTCGTATTTGGCCGATTTATTACTTTCAAAAGGATACCGCGTCATTGGAATAAAAAGACGTACGTCTGTTATAAGCACAAGTAGAATCGATCATCTATATGATCATAAATATTTTACGCTGGAGTATGGATCACTTCACGCTTCTGATTGGATGTATAGAATTCTGTCGTTGTATATGCCGGATGAGATCTATAATCTCGCTGCGCAGTCCCACGTCCGCGTATCTTTCGATAATCCAGTCGAAACAGCAGACATAACTGGAATGGGAACGCTGCGTTTGCTTGAGGCAGTACGCCAGGTTTGTCCCAAGGCAAGATTCTATCAAGCTTCTTCATCGGAAATGTTCGGAGACAACCCAGCTGCTCCACAGAGCGAAACTACTGCCTTAATGCCGGCTAGTCCTTACGCGTGTGCAAAGGTTTTTAGCCATAATTTGGTTAGAAATTATAGAATAGGGTATGATCTTTTTGCCTGTTCCGGAATATTGTTTAATCATGAATCCCCAAGAAGAGGAGAAACTTTTGTTACTAAAAAAATTACTCGAGCAGCTGCTAGAATTAAATTAGGTTTGCAAAAAAAGCTATTTCTGGGCAATTTGGACGCTAAAAGGGACTGGGGTCATGCCAGAGATTATGTCGAAGCAATGTGGTTGATGTTGCAGCAGGATAAACCTGAGGACTTTGTAATTGCAACTGGTAGCACTTATTCTGTTAGAGAGTTTCTAGAAATGGTATTTCACTATGCCAGATTAGACATGAAGAATCACGTAGAAATCGATCCGAGGCTGTTCCGGCCGCATGAAGTGCCACTACTTTTAGGTGACGCTAGTAAAGCAAAAGAGAAATTAGGATGGGAACCGAAGCATGACATTAAGGATCTAGTAAAAGATATGTTTGAATCTGACTTTCGCGACGTAGAAAAAAACGAGATGAGTGAATGGGCCAATATTGATCCATTAGCTTATGTTAGGGGAGAATTATAATACATTTTTGTATTATAGGCTATAATATAGAGAAACAAAGGAAAATATTATGGCAAAACAATTCCCAACAGGAAAAACCCACGTCTCTTTTTCGGAAGTAAAGGCGTGGGCTGAATGTCCATTTCGACATTATTTAATGTATGTCGAAAAAATAAACACATATAACGATAACCCTTATGCCGATTTCGGTACAGCAATCCATAACGCGATTGAAGATTTTCTAAATGGAAAAGCATTCGATCTAGATAATATTAATAAAAAATTAGACGAAATTTGGGAAAAAGGCGGGTATGACACTCAAGAATACATCGATGGCGTCGCAGAAGAAAGAGCTTCGAACGGTTGGAAATATACCCATGAGAACCTAGACGACTATAAAAAGTCAGCTAAAACCATCGTAGGCGACTTTGAATCATTTATGAACGAAACGTTCCCAGGCTGGCAGCCAATTTCAGCCGAAGTTGAATTGTATGAGCCGCTGAATGAAGACCTTAAGTTTAAGGGGTTTATTGATTGCGTTATTGCCAAACCAAAGAAGCCAGGATCAGACAAGGTAGAGTACTGGATCATCGATTGGAAGACTACCGGTAAAACGGGCTGGTTCTGGAAAAAGAAAAGAGAATTTTTGTCTTTGGCACAGGTCGGACTTTACAAACATTATTGGGCCACTAAATTTAACATACCGATCAGTGACATAAAGGTTGGCTATGTGTTTTTAAAAAGAGGTGCAAAACCTGGAAAGTGCATAGAAATGTTTGAGGTATCCGCTGGACCAAAGTTTATTGAAAAAACAAACAAACTAGTAAAAAGGATGATTAACAACGTCAATAATGGTATTAAATTAAAAAACTACGATAATTGTAAATTTTGCCCTTACAAGGGAACGGAGCATTGCAGTGGAAAAGGCTGGTAAAAAATATAAAATATTAATGTTAAGCGATCATGCTTTATCGACTAGTGGAGTTGGAACACAGTCTAGACATTTAATCAACGGACTGCTAGAAAAGGGCTGTTGGTCTGTTCGGCAGTTTGGTGCGGCCATGAAGCACGAGAGCTATGATATTGTCAAAATAACAGATGATTTCATTATTAAGCCAATCGATGGATTTGGAAACAAAGAATTACTGAGGCTAGCGATCGCAACAGAAAAGCCAGATATCTTGTTTATTTTTACAGATCCTAGATTCTTTTACTGGCTTTTCGAAATGGAAGATGAGATCCATCAAATTTGCCCAATCGTATACTGGCACGTATGGGATAACAAGCCATATCCAGCATTTAACAACGCGTTTTATGAGTCGACAGATCTCATTAATTGCCATAGTCATCATACTTACACGCAAGTTTCTGAGAAATTTCCAAGTAAAACCAATTTTGTTCCACATGCGATTCCAAATAATTTGTTTTTTCCAGTCGATGAGGATCAAAAAAGAAAATGGAAAAGCGAACTAGTTGGACCAGATAGAGTAGATTGGTTTACAGGCTTCTGGGTTAATCGTAACGCAAGAAGAAAACGCCCTGGAGACTTATTGTGGGCTTGGTCAAAGTTTGTTAACAAGCTTGAAAATGAGACTGGCAAAAGAGAGGCCATGCTAATACTACATACAGATCCTAGGGACAACGAAGGACCAAATCTTTTCGAAATAGCAAAGCTTTTAAACATCGAAGAAAACATATGTTTTTCTACTGAGCGTGTTGGATTTGAGCAAATGAATGCAATGCATAACATATCTGACTTTGTTATCAATGTGAGTTATGCAGAAGGTTTTGGCTTGTCGACGCTAGAAGCTATGATGACTAAAACACCAATTATTGCTCCCCAGACCGGCGGTCAGACAAGACAAGTTGTAGATTACAGGGATGGATCTGAAAATGGATTTGCTCTTCCGATCGAATTACAATCACTAGTCGGATCTCAAAGTGTACCTTACATTTATGAGGATTACACATCGACAGACACTATAGCTGAAAAAATGTATGATATGTGGAAGCTCGGAAAAGAAGGCCGAGAGAAGCTGGGTCAAAAAGCATACGATTATGCTGAATACGAATTTGGATATCAGAAAACCGTCGATCTCTGGCATGACACAATGTTAGAAACATTGGAAAACTGGAAGGACAAATATGAACGTTACACATGTGAGGAAATTTAACAATGGCTAATATACATATCAGAGGACCATTACTGACTCAATCCGGGTACGGCGTACACTCTAGACAGGTTTTCAGATGGGCTTTAAATGCCGGGCATAATATTACAGTCGAAGTAACCCCATGGGGAATCACACCATGGTATATTTCGCCGGACCAATGTAATGGATTGGTCGGAGAGATCATGAAAAGATCTTCTCCAGTGAAGACTAAGCCAGATCTTTCAATTCAGATACAATTACCTAACGAGTGGACACCCGGATTCGGAAAGAAAAATGTCGGTGTTACTGCAGGAGTTGAAACAGACATATGCTCTCAGGCTTGGGTTAATGCATGTACTCAGATGGACAAAGTAATATTCCCTTCAAGGTTTGCGATGACCACTTTTGTTAATTCTGGATGTTCTCCAAAGAAATTATGTGTTGTACATGAAAGCTTTTACGATGCATGTCTAGATGACACTGTTGGCGAGGACGATGTTAATCTTAAAGATGTAACTACAGAAAAGAATTTTTTACTTTTTGGCCAAATATCTGGTGCAAATTCACAACTAGATAGAAAAAATACGTTTGACACTATTAAATGGTTTGTAGAAAAGTATCATGATAAACCGTACAGTCTAATCATTAAAACAAACCATGGTACAAACTGCAAATTGGACAAACGGATAACAAGATCTAAACTAAAAAAGATCATTGACCAAATACGTCCGGAAAATTCTAAACTTAAAGTATACTTACTACATGGGTCTATGTCTGAAAAAGAAGTTGCAGGGTTGTATAAGTCTGATAAGCTAACAGCGCTTATTTCTGCCACGCGAGGGGAAGGTTTTGGTTTACCATTGCTTGAAGCCGCTGCGTGCGGATTACCCGTAATTGCAACAAACTGGTCCGGGCATAAAGATTTTCTAGATTTGGGCGAATGGCTGTCTGTTAAGAAAAAACTAGTTAATGTTCCTGCGCAAAAAATAGACGGAAACATTTTCATTCCAGGTGCACGATGGGCTCAACCTGATGCAAAAGATTTTTGCAAAAAAATAGACAATCTTCTGGCAAATGAGGATAAAGCCAGAAAGAATGCTGAGATTCTACAAGAAAAAATAGCTGAGAAATTTTCTTTTGAAAGTCTTATTAAAGAATATGACAAAGTGATCGGTGGATTGGTATGATCATATACGTTCCATGGATTCTATGCTTTGTTTTATTTTTGCTTTGTTGTCTTTCATTTTACTATAATTTAAGATTTGCCAAGATTATAATAAAAATGGAAGACGAGATAGGTGATTGTCTCGATATATTGGACGATAGATATCGTTCTCTGTCGAAAGTTTTGGAAATACCAATATTTTTTGACTCTCCTCAAGTTCGTCAAGTTATAGAAGACATAAAAACAGCTCGGGGCTCTTTGCTGAAAATAGCAAACAAGCTTGCGAACATAGACCAGGAGGAAAGACCTAATGCCGAAAGCGAAAAAGATAACGAAAAAGATAATTAAAAGAAAGATAAAAAGACCTCCATCAGGTAAAAAGCCATACTTCACAAAAGACACTCAGAAGGCTATCAAAGAATACGTCGAGAGTGCTGATCAGAAGTTTAGGGAGCGCATATATACTGATGATATTAGACCGGCATTGGAAAAGCTTTCTGAGAATCTTATATTTGTATACGGCTTTCACAAACAGCATCCAGACATCGATACACTTAAGCATAACTGTGTAATTAATCTCTACGAAAATCTTCATAAATTTGATCATGGACGCAATAAAAATGCGTTCTCTTATTTCAATGTTGTTGCTAAGAACTGGTTAATCATTCAAAGTAGAAAGAGAAAAAAAAGAACGGACAGACTAGTGTATATAGAGGATGATAGTCTGTCAATAGCTGATCGATATGCAATCGAAGAATATAGTATATATATATCTCCAGAAAAATCAATGGTTTTAGAAGAAAACTTAAGTGACATGAAGTCTTTGTTGTTAGAAATAAAAAACAAAGCTAAGAACAATCAAGAAAAAAGATGTATTGACGCTATTATACAAATTTACGATAATGTTGACCAACTGGACTACTTAAATAAAAGAGCCCTTTTTGTATATATCAGAGAGCTTTCTGGACTTACATCAAAGCAATTGTCGGTGTGTATGTCTAATCTCAGAAAAATATACAGAAATCTTGCAGGGCCGGATAAAAAATATGACATATTCATGTGAGGTTAACCATGACAAAGAAAGATCCACTAACTTTTGACGACGTAAGAAAAAAAGTAGAAGATTTTAGTGAGTTAATTAACTCTATAGAGAACATAGAGTCTAAAAAGAAGCAACTGTGGAAAGAAATATATGAGAACGCATTTATCGATCGAATGAATGCATATATGTTGTTCACGGATTGCTTTACCGGCCTATCCGGATCTACAGCCGACCATGTGCAAGTTGGCGCACAGCTATCTAAGTACATAGAAAGAATGAACAAAGCAAACGATCAGTTGATAAAGCTAGCCGAAATGATATCAAAAGAAGAAGAAAGAGCAAACGCTGTGTCTTCTGACGACTTGTTTAAAGAGATAGGTGGATAAAAATGAGCGTTCCAAATCCAAACGCTGGTGGCAGTAGAGGATCTAGCACTGGCGGAGGCGCTTTTGTAGAAGTCTATGTTCAGGAAGTATTAATTAATCCCGCGAAATATGCTTTTCCGAACGACGACAACGAAAATCCGGAAAATTACTTACTAAAAGGCTCATCTATAACAGAAGATGAACTTCAGAAAGCGCCTTACAATTCTATTGTAGGAAGAATAGTTTCTTCAAACGAAGAAAATACTGAGATCATAGTGTATCCTATGATGCAGGGTCACATGGCTCTTCCCGTAAAGGCCGGAGAACATGTTTGGGCAATGCAAAACAACAGTAGATATTACTGGCTTTGCCGTAAAAATTTTGATGGTCTCATCGATGATGTTAATATTACCTGGGCCGGCCGTTTTAAGTCATCAACTACTGGTAGAAAAACTTCTGAAGCGTCTGCTGCAGCAGAAGGATCCGGAGGTTTTGCGGTACCGTCAAATCAAAATGCAAAAATAAACACTATCTTTCCAGCAGAGGCAACCGAGCCCGGGCAAGAGTCATTCGAAACGTTTTGGTCAGAAAGAACCAAAAGTGTGCTCGAGCCAGTTCCTAGATACAAAAAAAGACCTGGTGATTTGGTTTTGCAAGGTTCGAACAATACCTTGATATGCTTAGGGTTAGGCGGCGGGCACAAAAGAGATGATGAGCTTAAACTTGACACTGAGTCGATTGCAGAAACTATTGTCGATACGACTAATGGACCTCGAGGCTCGATTGATATAGTCACCGGGCGAGGAAGATATTTACCGGCTCAATCAACAAACGTACAGGAAAAAGGTGTCACCGCACAACGTACATCATGTGAAACTATTGTAGCAGAATTTGGATATATCGAAGCCTTAAAAAACCCGGGTGTAGCTGAAATCCCTCCAGAAGAAGTAAATAACGTTGAAGGTGATCCGGATTTTGGTTTCGATGCAAGTAGAATATACATCAGTACAACTTCAGATGTTGATAAAGAATTTACACTAATACCAAACTATCCAAAAATACCAGCAGTTATAACTGCTGCAGAAGGATCGATCCCAGAGAGCTCCGTTGGTTCAGCGGTTGTTTTAAAATCAGATCACGTAAGAATAGTAGCTAGAAACCATAAAGGATCCGATCATTTTAAGTCCGATCCTGCCACGAATCATGAAGACGTTAACGGAAACATAAGATTGATTAAAGAGGGTACTCGAGATGAAAATGGTCATTCTACGACAGACGGATTAGGCGCAAGTATGATGTCACTTGAATCAGACGGCACTGTCATGATTGACGGCGCAAGCATTGTTATTGGAACTGGAAGAGAAGAGAATAACGGATCTGGAAATCAGGTATTCATCGGAGCAGGAGCTACTGAACCTTTAGTATTGGGTAATGTCATGACTGCGTTACTTGAAGATTTCTTCAAGGCGCTTCAAGATTGGTTATCTAAAATGTATGATAATCATATACATCCAACTGGGGTCGGACCGTCGGGTCCACCAACGGTTATAAAAAATGACGCTGGTACTCAAGCCGCGCGTAACAAGCTGCAAGACACATTATCAAAGATAGGAAAGACAAAATAAATGTCTCTTAATAAGCGAGAATTAGAATCAGATATTTTAGATGGATTCAATGCTGGTTTAGATGGAGCTAGCCGAAGAGAAGCTGCGCAGTATTTGGCTTTTGCAATCGTTGCATACGCATCATCTGCCGAAGTAATTTGCGCACCCGGGCCCATATTAATCCCGGGGTCTCCACCATTACCATCTTCCGCCACCGGAAGAAAGGTTAAAGTTTCTACAGCTGAAGTTGGTAAAACGGCGCTGTGGGATTCTATTAGTTCAAGTTTTGATCTAGGGTTGTCGACAATGTCTGTTGCCTCGACTGGAATAGTAGCTTATGTGGCATCTTCTTTTACAGTCTTTTCCGGTGGTGGTATTACAGTAAGTGGAGCTGCTGTTATGCCTCCACCTCTTATAAATTTGTTGTCGACAATTCCGCCTATAGGTCTTAACGGTGCTTCTACGGAGGATATCGCCGCCCATATGGCAACAGTTATTGATTCTGCCTTTAAAGGCACAACGTTCACCGGTGTTTGTACAGCGCCTGATGGAGGCGTGGGTCCCGTTGTGGGTACTTTACTTTAGCAATATTAAATTACACTAAAATATAAAACGTTGCATAATTATTGCGAGGAGACATAAAAATGACCGCAAAAAATTATTCAACTGCAAACTCTAGTACAATCACTTTTAAGTCAGTCGGCCAAAAGATACAAGACTACAACAATAGAATAGAACAAGTCGAATCGACGGCCAGAAGACCTATAGGCATAAAAACACCAATAAGTTTAAAAAAAGGGACCTTGTTTGATATGAGTTATGATATATCTGACCAGATATCAGATAATCTGAGAAATCTTATACTGACAAATAAGGGAGAAAGATTAGGAAATCCAGCATTTGGAACAGATTTAAGAAAAACACAGTACAATGTAGCTAACAAAGAAGACGCGGAAATAGAAATGATGGCAAAAATTCAAAATGCTGTTCGAACATTTATGCCTTTCGTGCAATTGGAAGACTTTACGACTAGTCAACTTCCTCCTTCTTTAGTGACTAGTACTACGGACCCACATTCAGGTTTTGCGGGAGGAGCTTTATCGGTTAATATAACTTATTCAGTTCCTCAGTTAACAAACGCTAGACGTGGATTAACACTGTTGTTACCAATGGGAGTTTAATATGGCTGAAAACAAAAATAGAAAATATTTAGCTAAAGATTTTGTTGGTCTTAGAGACGAACTTCTCAATCATGCTAGAATTTATTTTCCGAACAATATTCAAGATTTTTCTGAAAGTTCTCTTGGAGGATTATTTCTAGAAATGGCTGCATATGTTGGTGATAACATGTCTTATTATCTAGATCATCAATATAATGAGCTTAATTATCAGACGGCTATTGAGTCTGAAAACATTGAAAACCATATCAGGAATGCCGGCGTTAAGATAACTGGCGCTAGTCCTGCTACTATGTACGTCAAATTTTTTATCGAAGTACCTTCTGAAATCAAGAATGGCGATTATGTCCCGGAGGAAAAAAGTTTGCCTATCATAAAGAAAGGTACGATCGTAACAACTGGCGCCGGAATAAGCTTTGAGTTAAGTCATGATGTGGATTTTGCTTTGAGAGACGAATTCGGTGAATATGTTGCAACAGTCGTTTCGGCAAATAGAAGAGCCGGAATCCCAGAATCATTTTACATGTACTCATCCGGGCTTTGCGTTTCCGGACGATCGGCAACTGATTCGTTTTCTATATCTAATAGCGATGTTCCTTTTCGTACTTTGGGCCTAAAAAACCCATCAGTGTCGTCGATCGATAGGGTCTACGATGCAGACGGTAACGATTATTTTGAAGTCGAAAGCCTAAGTCAAGACACTATATTCAAGGCTGTTAATAATCCAAACTTTTCAAACGATGGCGTCTTTTATAATATTCAGGTTATATCTGCGTCACGAAGATATATCTCGGAGACGTCTTTAAATACTAGAACCACTAGAATTAAATTTGGTTCTGGTGCGCCTAGTTCAATAGATACAGATGTAATACCGGATCCGTCAGAGTTGGCTCTACCTTTATATGGAAGAAGAAATATTACAAAGTTCAGCTTAGATCCAAACAGCATATTGAATTCAAAAACGCTAGGGGTATATCCTAAAAATACTACGATTTATGTTTCATATCGATATGGTGGAGGTTCGTCTCATAATGTGGACGCTAATTCTGCAAACGGAGTTTCTGGACTTAAAATAGAGTTTAATCCTTTGGTTTCTACAACGGCAAGAACACGAGTAGTTAACAGTATAGATGTAGTTAATGATCATGCGGCTTCCGGTGGATCAAATGCGCCTTCTATCGAAGAGCTCAGGGCTTTGATTCCCGCGTCCAGAAATATGCAGAATAGAATAGTTACAAAAGAAGACTTGTTAGCCAGAATATTTACTCTGCCAGCAGAGTTTGGTCGCGTTTTCAGAGCAAGTATCATTGCTAATCCAAACAATCCAATGGCTAGTTTGTTGCACATTATATCAAGAGATAAAACCGGAAAGCTTACTCAGTCCCCGGATGCTTTAAAGCAAAATATGTCGACATACCTAAATGAGTTTAGATTAATATCAAGCGCGATAGATATTTTAGATGCGGACATAATTAATTTTAAGGTTACAGTTAACATTATTGTTACTGCCGGTACAAACACGTCAGATGTAGCCAATTCCATAATAAATAACTTAAAAGATTACTTTAATATAAACAACTTTCAGCTTGGCCAAAACATTAATGAGGCCGAAGCCATATCTGTTGTTCTTAATACCCCTGGAGTACAGGCTATGGATAGTTTAAATTTCAGTAATATCACTGGAAATATTTCCGACAGAGAATATTCTAGCTATTCTTACAGTTTTAGCAACAGCAGACTAAATGGAACATATAATATTCCAGCCAATGCTATTTTTGAGCTGAGACATCCTGATTTCGACATAACGGTGAACGTCTAATGCATTTAATATTTACAGCTTCGGCAGACAATTATATAACGAACAAGATTATAAGCACTACCTTGTCCGCGTCTGATGCTAACGTCGGGCAGGCTTCTACTCTTGATTTATTTAAATTATATAATGAAACATCCTTCAATGGATATACAGGATCTTATTCGGCTCCAACTGAGATATCTAGAATACTTCTAAAATTTAACATTAGTGACATCTCGTCTTCTATTTCTCCATACGCCGAGCTAGACAGTTTTAAAGCCTTTATAAACCTTAAAGACATTAACGGATCTCAGATTACTCCAAATAAGTTTAATGTCGCTGTATATCCGCTTTCTAAATCCTGGGATGAAGGAAGAGGATCTGACATATATTCTTTTAATGATCTAGATCAATCTAATTGGATGACCGCTAGCTATTCAAGTGGTTATAACCTTTGGAACGGTCAGGGCGCCACGTCTATCGGATACTTGTCGTCAGATGATATTGATATCGTCGGATCCGGATCGATCGCTGGTACTGAGACAAGATTGTATTCTACACAGTACTTTGCTGACGGTCACGAGGATCTGTTTGTTGACGTGACTACTGCAGTATCAGCAACGATGGCTGGATTTATGCAGGACCATGGATTCCTAATAGCCTTCTCCGGATCGGAAGAAACAGACGCAAAATCTAGATTTGTCAAGAGATTTGCTTCTCGTCACGCTAGAAACGAATACCTGAGGCCTAAAATGGTCGTAAGATTCGATGATGGTATAAGAGACCAGAGAAAACATATGTTTTTTAATACTTCTGGATCTTTGTTTATAAAAAATAACGTTAGAGGAGTTGGCGCATATTTTATATCCGGATCAGAAGAGTCGCAATTAAAAACTGCTGACAGCATGGTAGCGATTATACATAGTGGTTCATTTGCCATCACAGCCTCGGCCGGCGTATTTCACCCGGCTGGAAAGACTGTCGCGGGTTTGTATTCCGCTTCATTTGCCATCGATCGATTTGATAGTAGCACTTTGGCGAATTCCAAATCTCTATATCAGCATGTAGTTGCCTCAGGATCCCTTGTTATGTTTGAAAGATGGATGGATGAAAACGAAGTATATACATATTTCACGGGATCTTTTACGATGAAGAGTCCAGAAACACAAGATTCAGATACGATTCCAGCGTATAAAATTAAAATAACAAATTTATTTAAGTCCTACAAGAAGAATGAAACACACCGGTTGAATTTACACGTAAGAGATGAAAGCAAAATATATAAACCGGTGAGAAGAAGCTTGGCTCTTCGATCATTAGTGTTCGGTGAAGCTTACTATAGGATCCGGGACACAAGAACCGACGACTTGATTGTTCCTTTTACTAAAGGGAACAATGCAACTAGAATATCATCTGATAGCTCTGGCATGTACTTTAATTTATCCACAAAAAATTGGCCTAAGGGAAGAAGTTACACGATCGATGTGATGGTCGTAGAAAGCGGAAAAGAAAGTATATATGAGACAGGACAAACGTTCAAGGTAGTGTAACATGAGCAACGAGCCATTATTTTCATCAAATAATATTATTTTTAATGTCAAGCCCAGTACAGTCGTCAATAAAACCTTGACAAAGAATGATTTACAAGATTACGCTGACAAAAATAAAAAGACGTGGACTTCGTTTCCCTTATCAGATGGACTGTACAGTACCCAGCAGCTCAATATTGATTGGAGCAATTTCTCGCAGCACACATTCTTTCATTCGGCTGAGGTTAAGGTTAACGCTGCTTATGAAAGAATAATTAATCATTTTCCATATGATGGCAGTCAGGATGAAAAAAGAGAGTTTTACGACAACTTAAATGGATTTGAGTCTCATGTTTTTGATTTGTTTCCAAAATATTTAGGATATCTAAACTTTGACGGGAGTAACAAAATTGTAGTAAAAGACTCTCAGGGTTATCTTTATCCCAGTCTAGCTAGAAAAAAGTCTTTGCAGAGTGTTGTAGGTACCGGTGTCCAAAAGAGCGGATACACGGTAGAATTCTTTTTTATGCCGCCAGATGATAGTACGAGTCACGACAACCAGGTTATATTTCAGAAGTTGTCAGAAGACGGTACCACCGGAATAAGTGTTTTTGTATCTTCTTCTCTTTCGTCGGATACCGAAGTAGAGATTCATTCAATATTTTCTTCTGGTTCCGGCGAAGCTTCATCTTCTAGATCTACACACAAGTTACATGTTTCATCATCAGTCACAAAAGGTGAATTTAGTCATGTCGGAATTGTTTATGACAAAGCTGATACCAACGGCATGTTCATTTGTGTCGACGGCCGCCTGAAAGATATAGAGTCAAGCACTTTAGATTTTGATAAAATTGACTTTATTCGTAGAGATATAACAATCGGATCTGGTTCAAGTCATGTCAATCAGATAGTCTCTGATTCTGTGGATGCAAGCGGATATATCTTCGCGGCGAATCAATTACTTACTGGATCAATTGATGAACTTAGATTCTGGACTTATGCCAAAACAGTTACGAATATATCTTCTAGCATAAACAAGAACGCCACCGATACAGAAGGATTGGCTCTGTATTATAAATTCAATGAGCCTACCGGCTCATATGCAAACTCGAGTTTGGTTTTGGATTCCTCTGGAAACGGCCTGCATGCAAACATTACGAGCTATTCGAACTCAAACAGGCTCAAAGAAACCGGTACGCCAATCAAGTACGAAGTAGAATACGATAATCCTGTTTTGTTTCCGGATTATCCAACCCTTACTAGCCAAAATATCAGACTTTTAAACTCCGCCAGTAATTATGACGCTATTAATCCAAACTATATAGTGAGGTTAGTTCCCAGCCACTATCTCGAGGCTGATTTAGTTCAACCAAGTGATCCAAATATCTTACCAGAGTATACATCTTCTATTGCTATTCCTGGAGGCGGGCAGATGCCGTCAAATCAAATAATAGCGCATTTCTTGTACCTTTGGGCAACGTTTTTTGATGACGTTAAGCTATATATCGATTCATTTTCTGACATTGCTGCGTTGAACTATGAAGACATTAACGGAATCCCTCAGCATGCAATAGAGATGGTAGCTAAACAATACGGTTATGAACTGCCTAATTTGTTTTCATCAGCCAATCCGGACCAATTTAATCTTGGAAGAAGATTAAACGACAACGTAAGAAACTCTAATCGGTCACTCAAAAGTATATTGGCCTCCATTTGGCGCCGTGTTACAACAGAATTGCCACACATAACTAGATCTAAGGGAACAATATCCTCGATCAGAATGATGTTGAATTCTTTTGGCATTGATGCTGATTCAAACTTTCGGATTAGAGAATACGGCTCACATCCAGGATTCCCTAATTCTCTACCAATAAGAAAAGAAAGGGTTAAAAATACTCTGGCGATCACTTTTAATACAGCTTCTATGTATATGCATAGTGATAATCTGATAGCTAACCGATGGGAACCTGGACTACCATCGATTAATTTTAATCTACCAGTTTTTAACCCAGCTGGTGGAACCTGGACAACAAACACGAAAAAGTTAAATCTGACTTCCGGATCATTCTCTTTTGAGTCGAATTACATTCTGCCAGAGAGTAGCCCGTATACGACTCAGTCACTGGCCAGGTTAGATCTTTCCGCGTCAGACGGCACTGTTAGCCCTTTTATTAATTGTTTAGTGTATTCTGGTACTTATCATCATCCGGAAGATTACAAAGTAAGATTAGTTGTTGCTTCTAGCGGTTCTGCATCCGCGGCTGAAGTAGATCTGACAATACCGAACGTCAATATGTTTGACGGTGGAAGATGGTATCTTAATTTTTCCAGAGAAAATTTTGGCGAATATTCTAAAATGCACCTTCGGCTTAAAAGCTCGAATGGTGCACGTACGTATGCTAGCTACACGACGTCAAGCTTTGTACAGAACGTCTCAAATCATCCGTTCGACGGTTATCAGGAAACCACTACACCGAACACGCCGCCCGTCACTGATCGATCGACTGATGACAAACCATTTATCAGTATCGGAAAAACTACGGATTATTCTTCGAAGCATTTGAACAACACGACGAATACAGCTCTTGGATATGCAACTTCAGATTTTAAAGGGGACATGTTTAACTTAAGATTCTGGACTAAGCACTTAACTGATCAGGAAACTGAAGATCATTCGTTAAATCCGTTTTCGTTCGGTTCAGCTGATCCAGTAATTAACTCAAATTTTGTGCATTCTAGATATAAAGCTCTTGGTGTCACCAGCTCACATGACGGATCTGAGTATTTTAATCCAGAAGATTATAATCCTTCTTCCGGGATGGTCCATGTTAACAGTGGGTCATGGCAAAGGCTCAGAATTCAAATTGATAACGTAGATCAATACGCGACTGGATCTTCTGCGTCCGGTACAATGACCGTGCACGATATATCCAGAAATGGATACAATTTTAATATACGTGGTGCTTTAACTTCATCAAAAATATTAAATCACAAAAGCATTAATTATAGTACGTTCGATCCAAATTGGGACTCTGTGTCTGTATCTAACAAAGTTAGGGTCAGGTCATTCTTAGACCAAGAGCTAGCAGAAGCAAATGGCGCTGAATTTGGCCGCTTAACTAGCTTGGATCCTGCTGAGCCAAATCCGGACGATAAAAGATTTAGTATCGAGGCTAGCATATCGCAGGCCTTAAATGAAGATATTGCAAATACCATATCTGATATATTCTTTTTGGGCAATGCTGTCGGCGCACCAGAAATGCAATATTCTATCCGTTACCCAGATCTAGATAATTTGGCTGATAAGTATTTTAACAGACTAGAAGACAAGGTTGATTTCAAAAATTACTTTGAGTTTTTTAAGTGGTTCGACACCAACTTTTCTGGAATGATTGAGTCTATGGTGCCAACCAGTACAGAGTTTTTGGGCGTAAATTTCGTTATCGAGTCTCATATGCTCGAGAGAAATAAGATACAATACCAGCAAGCAGATGTACATATCGATCTCTCGAGAAGATTGGCAGCTCAAATTCAACGAATCGCCCAGACAAATGTAACAAATTTAAACTAGAGAATAAACATGGCCGGTAATACATTTTACACTAGAAACGCAGCAAAAGCTTCGAAGGCTTCTAATTCGCACAGATCCAAGCAAAACAGAAATGATCTGCCCGGATTGTCGTATGCACAGGGCCACTCGATTCGAAATATATTTTTACCCCGAGGTATGCTTCCTGTCATTGGAAGAGATGGCTATAAGACAATCGTTACCTATAGAGTGGAAGACGGTTCAAGTAGTAACAGAACAATATATCAGGTAGAAGATACGAAAGAAAACGATTACTTCGTAGACTCGGATCGATTGATTCCATCAAAATTTGTTATAACAAATCCAACAATTCAGAACATCACCAAAGCCAATTACACTGATCACATTGATGGCGTTATATATCCTAACGGCGATAGGGTCTCTTTGGCTGATTTAGATTCTTCAGTAATTTTAGATTTAGTTTCGTATTTGGTAGATAAATTAGCTAATTTTTACGAACAGATTATAGTTCCAAATAACATGAGGGGCAAACCTGATTTTCGCGGTTATTCAGCTATAAGATTTAGTTTCGATGCGGATTCAAAAAGTGAGGCAAACGTAGTCTTTCCAGATGGAGGAATAACTCAGGTACCCAATTTTGCTGTTTTCACCGAGGTGTATGGTCACACCGGAGATTTTGCAAAAACAACTCCTTATACTGATCTTAGAAAATTTGATGCGATAGAATGGGTACGGGAATCAGGCCCAGCTGGAATGTATCCTGACGTTACACCAAGTAGATCATATGATGTGTCTCTATTTAACGGAATCATAGAACCGTTTAAGATAAGAACTGAGATATATGATTTAGACGTATTTGCAAAAACAGATACCGTCAGGCCGAATAACGTTTCTGGAGAGGTAATGTCAGATATAAAAAACTACTCGAGATTAAGTGAAAATTTAAATGCCGGAAGTTCTGGCTATGAAGACATCGGTAATTCAAAATCTGCTGCCGGTCTTCTAGAACCCGAATTTGTTAATGCGGAAACATTTACAGCAGATCCTTTTTTCGAAAAAGATAAGTTCGTAGATCAATATATAGATGAAGGTATAAAGGCTATTTTAAGTGTCACGTCTCTAAATCCAGGGTTTATACCTGCGGGATCTATTGTACAAGCCAGTGGATACGACGGAATGGCTCATGATAGAATAAGCTCAGCACTATATAGAGGTAGATTAAGATAATGGGAATATATTCTAGAACATTGCAAAAATACAATCTATTAAAAAACTTTAGGGTTAATAATGGCACTGTATGGAGTTACTCAAGAAGTTTAGTTTTTTGGTTACAGGCAACCGAAGCCGACGATAACTTTGTTGATCGATCCAGGAACGTCGCATCAATCGCTTCAACTGGCGCTGGATTTACTAGTACTAGGCAAGGCCCAACCGCTAGGTTTCAGTTGAAATCGCTAGGGTTTGATAACAAATATCTTACTGTTTCAGGCGGAGAAGCTGCAGACGTAACGAATTCTAAGGCCCTTGTTTTTGCTGGCTGGGTATACCTTGACGTCTTACCTGGTTTAAACAACGAAGGCTTCTGTATATTGCAGACGGATGCTAATGAGGGATGGTGTATCTTTATAGATGATCAAGGAAGATTGGGAATCAGACTGACTAATTACGCTAGCTCTACGTATGATGGCGGCGCCACCACGTTGGCTTCATCGACAGTAAAGACAACAGCGACAGTTGTAGAGACGCAAAAATGGGTTCATTTTGCGATCAGTATTGATAAAGATGTTACAACTGAGACTATATTCAGGACAACAGCAACGAAGCCTGTAATCATGATTGACGGCACTAAAAAACCAACATCAACAACTCAGGTTGGGTCGCCTGGCGCTTTAGATCCAAAAACAGCGGCCGCTAGTTATCGAGTTGGTTATGGTCCAGCAAAGGACGAAACAGCAACAAAAGTATATTTGGATGGCGCGCTGGCGGAGTTAGTTTTATTTCAACCCGAAGAAGACGTAACTGAAGCTAAGCTCAAAGCATTGTATCAGGCTTCCATAAATGGCGCTAATCATCTCGGAAGTGGTTTTATATCCACTAGTCCATTTAACGTTTTAAATGACGCTATGCATAGGGATACGCACCCTACTGTTGCCAGATCTTCTAATGACGGTCGACTTGGGAATCATGCGATTCATTTTGACGATTCTCGAGCTATGCATTTAACAAATACCGGTCCTACTAGTTTTCCATCGATGTTAACAGAAGATAATCCTTTGTTTGATACTGTGTATAACGGTATAGATAATGGACAGTTAGCTACAACCGCGGCAAACGCAACGTTTGGAATTTTTGACGAGTATTATGAAGAAAGCAATTCAGTGGCTATTCCTCCATTCATCGAGTCGAAGGTATATATCGACTCAGGGAGTAGCTTTTATCAAACTGGGTCTCAAGAATCTTTGTTGCCTGGTTTAAACCAACCTTTAAAAAATAAAGATGTTATAACGATTGAATTTACAAATAAATCAGAGGTTTCGTTAGGAACACCTGGCGACGGCTTTTCTGCGGCTAGCACCGACTTAAATCAAATCGCCTATATGGCTTTTTGGAATAATGATTCAGAATCATTTGCAAAAAGAGGGCACAACACCGCCTCGAATTCAGGTCTTTTCAATACTACAGCAAAGAGAGGGGAAATTAACAAAAGAAATCTTACTGGATCTTGCGTTGGTTTTACAATCCCAAGACAAATTATATCCTCTTCTGGCAATTATGCCGAAGATTCAAACGATTTTAATGCTGTAAATTTAGATATTTATCCGGACAAATATTATAAATCTTTTGGAAGCCCAATTGATAATTTTGGTTTTCCGGATGATGATAGATATAATTCAAATGAGAACGAAACAATCTCTATGTCCGACTATATAAATTCACCATTTTTAGTAGAAAAAATAGTCTTTGAATTTAGCAAACTAAGCATACAACCATATGGAAACTCTCAAGCTGGTAATCTGTACGTAAGTAATGCTTTCGTTGTAGGCCAGCAAGCAGATTATCAATTGTCATACGGCCACCCAGTGTCTTATTGGCCGATAAAGATAGGATCCGGATACGAACTCCTAACATGTTTTCTTTTGCGTGAATTTACCGGAAAAACAGAGGCTTTTAGTAAAACAACGAACATTAACGTATCATCGAAACAAACTCAAATAACTACAGCTTCATTTTCAAGTAATAAAGGGCGTGATTTGGTAACTTACGGTCAAGGCCTATTTTATACTGGTTTTGGAACCGGCGATAATGATACAACACTTGATAGGTTAACGTTTATAAATGGCAATGAAACCGTTTTCGGTTGCACATCTTCGAATCCAGGTTTGTCAGACTTTAATAACAGGACCGGCTATACTGATCTAGAAGATCTAATTCAAGAAAAATTTCCGATGGAACTTAAGGTTAATGTTGGTCCGGGATCAACATCTACAAGCGATCGTGTTGTAAAAAACAATGTCAGGATTGAAACAACACCAAAAATAATAAACAAAAACACTTTTGCTGGCGCCATGGCAATTAATTTGCCTTTTTCACCTCACGCCGGCGCGGCCGCAATATATAAGTGGGACGGCCAAAGTTCGAACCAGTCATTTATAGCAAATTCAAGAAATTTCGCAAACAGTATGTCTGGAAAATCAAATTCTGAAAATCGATTTTTTCTAACTAAAGGAGGCAACCCCGGGGAACACATTGAAGTGGACATTAGTGATTACGAAAACCAAGTTTCTCCTCAGATACTACTGCCAGAGGATAAATTAATTTTCGGAGTGCAGTCTGATTTCAGGGCTAGCGAAGGGCAATCGGATTATAACGGTATAGAAATACCTGCTGGTATTAACATAAAAATTAGTCTATACGGTAGCTATGTGCGCCAGGAAAAAAGGATAACAAACACATATAATCAACTATTGGGAACTCATACAATATACGAGTCCATTGGATCTGAAAGTGTGTTAGATTCTTTCTCAGTAGAGTACATGAGCAGTTTCTCTGGTTCTTTTTCCGACGATATTATATCTGGTTCTATCGATCCAAAAACGATATATGAAGGATACGACCACGTCACGGGCAATACTATAAAACTGGCCAGACGCGTTGGCGGAAGAGCATCACAAGGTACACAAGGTGAGACCGGGGCATTTAAGATCAACAACCGACTAGTCGATGTTTCTGAAAGAGAATACGATTCAGTAATGCCGGACTTTAGACGGATAACTGTTGTCGATGACGCGTTGTTTGGAGAAACCCAGAATAGTGCATTAGAGAAATCGGTTATATCTTTTGGTACAGCAACCGTTGCAAGTGCGTCTCATTGGTTATATTCTTTCCCTTTTGAGTCTAGATATGGAGGAATTAATAGAACCCATGCTATTTTAAAGCCAAATGGTGGCAGAGAAAGCAGATACAAGCTAGAATTTAGAGACGCAACTGCAGGGACATCGATCATAAACTTTTCTGATGCTGGTACCCTTTTGACTGGATCTATTGGTTTCGCTCCAAGAAACAGCGAGGACAGTTTAGCTGGAAATAACGATGGTACGATTAATCAAAGCGCGCCGGAAAAAGATATTATTAAAATGTTGTTTGGTATTGGGGATTTATCACGGGGTCGATTCTTTGCAATCGGAGCAGACGACGATGGGGATAGAGTCGGGATCAATTCGCAAAATGCCGGCGGTACCATTAATCTAGGAGGATTTAAATATGGTGTATCTAATTCGTCCCCGGCTTATACATCCGCTGTATATAGAAGAGATAGTTTTGGCCAATTTAGAGACTTGTTCGAACCTAGGAAATATGTTGCAACAATAAAAGACTCTAAAATTAGCTATCCTGTAAGTCAGAGATTTTTTACTCGAGCTGGACAACCACTTTCTGAACAAAACAGAGACAATACGACGTGTTCGAATCTTTCGACTAATTCTACATCTTCTTTACCATATTTTGATCGACCAAATAATGCTGGTCCTTTGAATAGAGATTCCGGAGGCTCAGTGACTACCGTTAATATATCACCTAATTTTGCACCAGCTCAAGGGCCATTTACGGGATTAGGCTCATTTGGCTTAAGTAATTTTTAATTTGTCATATTTATTAACAGTTACCGGTAAGTTTTATGGCAAATAATAGTAATAAAAACAAAAATATGGTTCCCAGAAGTCAGTATGGCACTCCAGGTTCGAACATGGTTTGGACTAACGAGACCGTGGCCGAAACTGACTTCATGGTTTTTAGGGACCAAGCAACAAACAAAATTATTAACGTTGTTGCTCCGAACGGACTTCAGGTCGGTTTATTTGACCCTAATTTTACCGGAAATCTAACAGCGACTGGCCATATCACAGGTTCAGGTCAGATATATGCGCACCATAACGTAACAGCCAGACTGGGGTTCACCGGATCTCTGCAGAAATTATATAATGGATCCGATTTTTTGCAGGCCGGATCAAACGTTACGATAACCAATAACGACGACGGTTCGATCTCCATCAGCGCAAATTCCCAATCTACTACGGCGAATGCTTTGACAGCTGGGTCTGGATTGGACATGGGCGGAACGTTCGACGGTTCTGTAGCTAGAACTTTAAATGTCGACATTAACAGTGAAACAAATGTGACGGCAGCAACCGGCGATTTTGTTTTAATATATGATGTTTCATCAGGTTTGATTAGAAAAACAACTGTTGGATCGATTCAGGGAGCCGGAGCTAGCCTTGACATCGCTGGATTAAGTAATACTTTGACAGACACTACACTGAATTCAGCTGATCTATTTGCTGTTTCAGATTCTGATGATTCGGACGAGGTTAAAAAAATAACAGTAGAAGATGTTGGCCAATATTTGGCTAGCTCTACAAATTCTGGTATAGGCGAATCTTCCGGCAAGCTAACGATTGACATGAACGATTTGACAGCCGGTGTTGTTGCTGTCGGATCCGATAGTTTTTCTTTTATCGACGCAGATGATAATACTACAAAGAAAGAATCAATAGCCGATCTTGTTAGCGGTGTGGCTGGTACCGTCACGGATACCGGGCTTGCGGCCTCATCTGGTGTGCTTAGTGTTGATATAACAAATCAGACTTCCGTAGGCACATTATCATCTAGTGACGAGGTATTGATATATGATGTCGACACCGCGGCATTGAAAAAAGCAACAGTGTCAGATCTTGCGATCGGAGCTGCACCAGTCGGTGCTGAATATGTCGTTTTATCTTCTGATTCAACTCTTACAAACGAGTCAGTTCTAACGGCTGGAGATGGTTTAGATTTGTCTGGCGCCACTTTTTCTGTTGATCTTAAATCTTCAGGCGGTCTTAAAATAACATCTACGGAATTAGCAATCGAGCCTGGTGATTTTGCGGGAACTGGCCTGGAGGACGACGGCTCAGATAATCTTAGGATATCAACTGCGGCAGCAGGAACTGGTCTTTCCGGTGGTGGTGGATCTGCTCTTTCCGTAGATTATGGATCTACATCAGGAACTGCAGTTCAAGGAAACACTTCATTCTCATTGTCGGCAGGATACGGTCTGTCTGGAGGTATATCTTCTAGCGCATTAGGCGGTGGTATTTCCGGAAACTTAGATGTCGAACCGGAAGATTTTGCTGGGATAGGCACATCGGTCAGCAGTAACAACATAAACACTTATCTTTCCGCTAGTTCGAACATTGCAATCACTACAGGTTCAGATAACCAGTTAACGATAGCAGTTAATGATGATTTAGTTCTTAGTAATTTAATTGTAGATGATATAAAAGCTAATTCTATATCCGGATCACTAACAACACTGAGAAATGGCGACCCTTTTCTTCAGGCCGGAACAAATATTACTCTATCGACAGGATCGGATGGATCCATTACTATTACAGCCTCAGGCGAAAGCCTGGGAACAATTACAGAAGTTATAGCTGGAACTGGCCTGTCTGGCGGAGGATCATCTGGGGATGTAACCCTTAACATCGATGATTCTGTGGTTGCAACTCTAACGGGATCAGTATTTTCTGGTACTGTAACAGCTCCAGCTCTTTCTGGTTCTTTGACGAGATTATCAAATGGCGATCCCTATCTTTTAGCAGGGTCTGGGATATCATTAGCAACAGGATCAGATGGATCTGTAACGATCACTGGAAATGTTGGTGATATAACAGAGGTTACGGCTGGGGTTGGTTTATCTGGTGGAGGAAACACAGGGTCTGTAACATTAGATATAGATGACTCAGTTGTAGCAACTCTTACAAGTTCGGTGGTCTTCTCAAACGGTATTAGCGGTTCGTTAACTCAATTAGCTGATGGAACGTCATATATTATTGCCGGCAACAACATAACGGTATCAAGCGCGTCTAATGGCGCAATTACAATATCTTCTACAAATACCAATACTGAATATACGTCAGGCAATGGATTAATCTTAGATACGACAGAATTTTCTATTGATGATTCTGTCGTTGCAACTCTAACAGGGTCAGTATTTTCTGGAAATATAGTAGCTCAATCCGGATTATCTGGTTCTTTGCAAAGACTTTCAGATGGTACAGCTTACTTGACTGGATCTGGCGGTATTGCAATCATAACCGAGTCCAATGGTCAAATAACAATATCTGGAGAAAATATAGACTTCAGTCCGGCCTCACCGGTAAACAGTGTACAGTTTAATAATGCCGGCATTTTTGGAGGCGATTCTGATTTTGTATATGATAGCTCTTCTAACGTGCTTACTCTTTCTGGTACTGTACAGCAATTAACTGCTAGTGTGTTTTCTTCTGGTTATTCCGGTTCCGTTAATTTGATCACCCAAACCGACTTTGATTCCGATATAACATTCATTCTTCCTCAGACGGTCGGAGAAAAATTCCAGTTTCTCCAAACAGATGGTACAGGATCTCTAACTTTCGATTACGCAGATCGGGTAAGGATACAAGTAAGGAATAATTCCGGCTATGATCTTCTGGCTGGAACTCCGGTTTATGTTACGGGTTACAATGCTGGTGGTGACAGAGCTTATATAGCGGCATCTTCAGCTTCTTTAGATTCTACAATGCCAGCAGCTGCCGTGTTGGCAGAAGATCTGGATAACAATTCGAATGGCCATGCTGCTCTTATTGGTTTTCTAGAAGGTGTTGATACAGATCTATTTAATGTCGGAGATACCTTATATGTTGCTTCTGATGGCGGATTAACAAATTCAAAGCCATTGGCCGCCGATGATTTAATACAAAACGTTGGATTCGTTCTTAAGGCTGCGAACAACGGAATAATGTATGTAACTTCCCCTGGTAGAACTAATGACGTACCAAACGACTTGGTCGGCCGAGCAGGTTTATCCGGATCACTTCAGATGCTGGCCGATGGAACAACTAGGTATTTAGTTGGAACAGGAAGCATAACGGTTTACACGGCTTCCAATGGACAAGTTGTTGTAAGCGGATCAGAAGGAAATGTATACACAGCCGGCACTGGGCTAGATCTTTCTTCTTATATATTCTCTATAGATGATTCTGTGGTTGCAACTCTCACCGGGTCAGTTTTCAGTGGAACAGTTACAGCCCCTGCTTTCTCCGGCTCTCTTACTCATCTTGAAGACGGTAGCTCATATTTGATTGCTGGATCAAACGTTACAATAACATCTGCTAGTAACGGTTCAATAACTATATCTTCAACTGGTGGCGGTGGCGGATCAATAACAGCGACATCAGGTTCTACGTCGATTGCTAGTATGTCGACAATCAGGTTCGGGCCCGGGCTAATCATGAATGAAGATGCATCTGGAATTGCTTCCGTTACTGCGTCTATTGGAGAAGCTGAAGACGGTGTATATACAGATGGTCTGTTTTTAGACTTTACTCCGAACACCCCTATAGGAACTGCAGTCGATAGATTTAATGAAATTCTGGCAGCTTTATCACCATCCCCTGCCCCTAATCTAGATGATATATCAGAGACCGTAACTAACGGAATCACTGCGTTTCTATCGTTTGGTTCTAGTAGCGATCAGACATCAGCGTCCCCGGCATATCCCTCGGTTCTAGATTCGGCCGGAATTGGCGATGAAGTCGATGTGAACGAAAGCTATTCCAGTACAGTTTCTGGGAATGACATTAGACTAGGCATATATGATGGCACTCAAGATATTGAAGGTATCCTAAATGATGACGTCAGTAGTAACAGTCAAGGAGGAGGGTATACAAATTATCCGGCCAACAGTTTTGGTGATGGCGACAACGGCGTACTTAAGATGGAGCTTAATGGATCGGTTATAAAGGAAATCGATCTTACGGTTACGACTGGGGCGGGAGATTCCGGATCTGGTTCGGCTTCTGAGCTAAATTCAAACGGTTCAGGCTTTACTAGTCTTTCCACAGCTACTAACGGAACGTTTTCTAACGGAAACAGTTTTGAGACTTTTAAACACCGAACCGGAGAATACGTCGTAAAAGCAGCTGATCAGAGAAATGGATGGAACTATCTTAGAATCCAACATGTAAAATCCGGCTCAACAACTACGACAAACTATGTCGAGTGGGTTAACGATGACAATTCTGACGCTCTAGCTAGTGCTGGAAACAGCATGAGCTTCGAGGGATCCGGATCGATCCATTTATCAGGCGTCGAATATTTTCAAAGTGGAAGCCTGATCTATAATAACCGGGTTTCAAACGCTTATCGATACATATATGACACGAACAACATAACTTTTTCTACGTCTAACTCTGCAACTCTTTCCTCAGGTCAATCTTTTACGTTTAGTTCTCAAACAAAGCCGACGATTGATACCGGGGCGGGAGAGGACCATGCGAAACAATTACACTTAACTTCGTCTTCCGACTTGACTGCCAGCTACTTTATTAATGGATCGGTGACAGCTGGAACAAACGTTACACATCCTCTCAAGCCAAATATTTCTAACTCTGGTCAGGCTACAGCTTCTCAGATTCTGATGTATAATTTGAGTAATACTTCTACCAACCTAGTTGAAACGTTCAGAAGGGAAAATTACAGAATAATTTCTGGATCATATGATACTCAATCAGAAATAACTGACATATCGAATATTTGGGATTCTGAAACATATATGACGTCGTCCAATGGTGGCCATTCGAATGGATTGCAGTTCTATAATCAGAGATTATTATCCCCAATCAATACAATTAGTTCCGGTGATTTTACCGGTTTTTCCAACGGACCATCAGAAAATCCTGATTATTCCGGAGTTACCGGTACCAGAACTTTTTATCGATGGTTTAGAAACACTACTGGCAGTAGTCAATATGATTTTAGCCTTAACTTGCAAGGATCGGGTACTATAGTTTCCCATGGAACGTCTTTGAGTACGGCTAACTTAAGTGTTTTGGTAAAACTTCCAGGCAAAACCGGTTGGATGGATGTGGCAGAAACATTCGTGTTAGATTCTGTTGAGGATAACGATGGTGCTAGCGCTGTTACAACGGTTATCTCCAAGGATCTTACACTGAATGCTACAAACTACATTAATGTCGGAAATATTCCTATTGAAAGTAATGAATATGTTTTGGTTTGTATAAAAGCGGATGAAAGCTGGACTGGGTATATTTCGAATATAACCGTAGTAATTGGTGCCGGTACCGGAACTTTATCCCCCGTTCCAGATCTAGATGATATAGACTGTGATCAGGACGGTACTGATGCTAATCTGTCTTTTGGAGCGGCAAAATCTATAGCTAGCTATAGCAATCCAACAGCCGCCGCAGGATTCACGGCCGCGGATTTAAACGACCTTTATCAAACCGCTGAAACTAGCAACAATCTTCGAAGATCAATATTTAATGGTGCTACTACTTTAGAAGGAGATCTCAATGAAGATGTAGGCTCTCCTGGAAATGATTATGTAGCAAATGCTTTTTCTGATGCTAGTTCTGGTAGCTTAAAACTAGAAGTTAACGGATCGATTATCCATGAGTTAGAAATAACTGGATCATCTACTTTGGTTGGTACCGGAAATCCTGGGTCTGGTACTGGTACTAGTTTAAATTCAGATGGATCTGGCTTTATTTCCCTGAGCAACTGGGGACCTGGATTATTTGATAACGGAGTGCCAAGATACTCAGAGACGCAAAGAACTGCAAAGTACAGGATTGTTTCTTCATCCCAAAGAGATGGATGGAATTATGCTCGAGTAATTCATTCTGGATCTTGGGGAAATAGAGAAACAAATTATATTGAATGGATAGTTGATGCCAATTCGGAAGCGATGAGCTCAGCTGGAAACGGTTTATCAATATTTGGCGATAACAGCCATTCATATTTAAGTGGAGTCAAATACTTTAATTCTCCATCCGGATCTATTCTTACTAGAATATCAAATATCTATAAGAACGTATATTCAGATAGTAGCTCCGCTATATCGTTTACATCTTTAACGAACGCAACTGCCTCAAGACTAGTTCAATCCGGATCCGGACTTTCTTCTACAAAAACAACCTCTTCTAGCACCGACAGCCTTCAGACGTTATCCACAACAGCTGATTCTCAAAACGAATTATTGCATGTAAGCGGAACAATTAATTTCACGAGATCTAAATCTTTGCCCGGAACCTACACTACTTCATATAGTTGCGGTGGTTCATTGGTTTTTGACCATCCTTTCAAAAGTAACTTGACTATTTCAGCACAAACAACAACGGATATGTTGGTTTGGACTCCATCTGATACTTCAAATGCCAATACAGGCGAGTATTTTACTGGAGAAGATTATCGATTAGTTTCAGGATCCTACAGTGTACAGACTGACATCTCTGGTGGTTCGAACGATTGGGATTCACAAACATCAATGAATGACCAAGCAACATACCCAGAGCATGCTACCGGTCTTCTAATATATGATACGTATTTGCTTGCCCCAAAAGACGGCGGTTCAAGTGGAGATTTTAGAAACCACAAAGAGAGCGGATCGATAGAGTCACCGTCCGGAAACGTAAATTATTCATCTCTAACTAACCCAACAAGAGATTATTTCAGATCTTTCCTAAATAACACGACAAACGACAGGCCAAGTGTACAAATTACCCTTTATGGCGACGCAACTATAGTTGGAAAAACAGGGCCGAACGCTGCGAATCTTGGATCTAATAAAAACGTGTTTGTGGAGATATCTGCACCGGGAAAAACAGGGTTTTTAGACTTAGGAAAACCTTCTGCCGGATCTGGTAATTATAACGAGGGTGATGGATGTTTAAGTGGAGATTTAGATGCCACTGTCGACGGAAGTGGGGCGACAAACACGTGCACGTTTAACGGCGTAACAGTTGATGGTACAGTATCAGGAGCTGAATACTTAGTTATCAGAATATCAGCTTCAGAAAACTGGACTGGGTATTTAAGTCAGATAGGCATAAGTTGGAGTTAATCAATGGCAGGAAAGTCAAATACTAGTGCTACCTTTTTTGCTCAGAAAAAACTTCTGGGTAAAGCGCACACGTCTAACCTTAAGGTAGATGGCGAAGAGGTAATTGGATCGAATATCCAAGCCGCTACTAGTTTATTATTTGGGGAAAAAATACCCGAATCTCCAACTACTACTGACTACGTCACTTCATCAGCTCCGGGATCTAACGTGACTGTAGAATATATACCTTTTATTCTGACTGCTTTAACCGGTACAACTTATGATGCAAACGACGATGGTGGAGGAGCTGGTGATGACGCGTCCGAAAGTCTTCAGACTTCAGGACCTCACGCTTATAAATTTGTATTACCTTCGGATTATGAAAGTCAATCATCTTCTTCACGCGTTGGAAACGGGATCTTTAATAACGACAGATTAGTTCATGAATCACTAGGTGGAATTCAGTTAGTGCCACCGTTCTTTTCCCAGGACGCACCAAATCCATATAATATAAAAATATACAAAGATAACGCCGGAAGCATTGGAGATGAAATACCGTTGCTAGATAATATTGATTGGAACGTTGATTATTACAATGGAATATTATTTTTACAGGACTATGATTCGAATAAAGTTCCTGCGTTTGCGAGAGCATTTGCATACATCGGTAAAATGGCCGATGAAGTTATATCTTCGGGTTCTGGAGGTGGTTCAGGCGATATAACTGGCGCATCTAATTTAGGTGGCGGCGAAGGAATTTTTGCACAAGAAAATTCTGGAGATCTGCAATTTAAATCGATACAGGCTGGATCAAACGTCTCCGTTACAAGTGACGCTACTTCAATAACTATTTCATCTACAGTAAATGCGGTTGAGATCTCCGGAGTAAATAAATTTGTAAAAATATTTGAATTACCAGTTACCGCAGATGATCCAGTTTCTTTTTCTGATTTTCAAACTAGTTTTATAACTAATTCTGGAAGTTTAGACGTCTACTATAATGGACAATTAATTCTTTCCGGAAACGAATCGTCAGTCCAGTCTAGCGATGCTGATTACTATTTATCCGGATCAAATTATTTAAAATTTGGATTTGATATACTGGCTGATGATATTATCACGCTTAAACAGACTTTGGTATCCACTGGATCCGCCGGTACAGCCAGTGGATATCTTTTACACTCAGACGATGCTGGTTTAGCCAATGCCAGAGTTTTAACTGCTGGTGACGGTATAACGATTAGCACTGCCAATCCAAGGGAATTAACAATCTCATCCACCGGATTGATCAGTAGAACAAAAATATTTTTTGACGTCACTGGATCTCATTCTTCCGGAATTTCTTTTGATTGTCATGGCATTAATTTTTCAGACTATTCATACAGCTCTAACAATATTGACGTCATATATAACGGACAGAATTTAAGAACTGGATCAAGTCACGATTATGTATTAGAAGCAACAGGGTCGATCAAATTCAATTTTGACTTAGTTGAAGATGATACGATTATGGTTATAGCTTTTTGAATATATTACAAACGGTTAAAATATTAATAAACTTAATGATTTAAAGACATAATTATAAAAGTAAGGAACATACAAATATGTACAGAACATCAGACCTATCGATTGCAGCTTTTCTTATGATGAAAGGCCTTAATTTAACAAATGCCCTCCGCGGTCCAACAGGAAAATTCGAATTCGAATTCGATGATCCTCAAAACGCTGGAATAAAATATGCAATAGAATTTGCAAGTTCAAATTGTGCAGTTTATGATAATCACGTAAGAAATTTGAAAAAAATACTTTATAGAAATTAATCTAGGAACGCCACAGTTTGTCGCATAATTAATGTTAAGTTATATAGTTAAGAATCGATCGAATAGTTTTAACTAGTTTATTGTTTGGTATACCAAAAACATTATATGGAGAAAATAAATGCCTATTAAAACACAAATGAGGCTCAATCAATTAACAGGATCCTTAACAGATTCTGGGACAGAGTCTTCAACACTTAACGCTTCAAGCTTGCAAGGCGTATTAGATGCCGTTGCTGCGGGCGTAAAGCGTATTACTGGTGGTACTAACTTTCACAGTGCCAAAGCCGGTTCTTTTACTCACTCAAAACTTGAAATCACGGGTTCTGAATTAGAATTTGATTCCACCTCTGGTAATCCGACGATCATTGCAAAACACAGTAGTAATCCATTAAGATTCCAATCCGAAGGAAACAATGGATTCATGTTTTACTCACAGGCTAACGCAAATAGAGGTTTAAAACTCAACACTGATAATAGCAACAATGTCGAATTGCGACCTCTAGAGAACTCTACGGACATTATTGTTGGAACAACAAGCGGTGGTTCCATGTCAGAGGTTTTCCGCGTAGATGGATCTGCTACTTCGGTTTTGATGAACGCCGGAAACGAAATCCAATTTGGTTCAGCAGACGATGCTATTGGAAGAGGTGCCTCAGCCGGGGTAGTTTCAATTAAAGCTGGTGGTGCTGGTATATTAGAGATTGGCTCTGCTGTCACGGCTTCTGCTGCAGTTGTTAGTGATTCTGACTATGCTCAAGATCTTGGATCATCTGATCTTCACTGGGGAGAATTATTTGTAGGTCAAGTTAACGCTGTTGGTTTAACTGGTTCTCTTGCGGGAACAGGCATTACTGACAACCAAGTTGTTGTTTCAAACAACGGTACCTTGGAAGGTGATTCTAACCTTACATGGGATGGTTCAACCCTCACACTTAGTTCAGGCGGCGCTCTTTCTGTTGACGGTTCTGCTACAATTGCCGGAAACTTAACAATTAACGGTACTACAACTACTGTTAACTCATCGAACCTGACTGTTGACGATGCCATCATTCTTTTGGGTCAAGGAAACTCCGCCAACAGTAAAGACTTGGGTATGATACTCGAGCGTGGTGGAAGTAACATTGCTTTATTCCTCGACGAAACTGATGACGTTTTCAAGTTTCAATTTACTACAGAAACTGCGGCTGATGATGAAATCACGGCAACAGACGGTAAATTGGCTGTACAGGTTGACAAGCTTCAGATTACTGGATCCAATTCTTACATCGAATTAGCTGATGCCGGCGGTGGAGAAACGTTAAATATTGTTTCTAATCGACCAATCATTATCGATGCAGATGGTGGCTCAATCTTTTTTGGTGATGCATCTGCGCAAACAACTGATGGTGCTGCTATAGAATTCGACGTGTCAACTGACCAAAACCTTGCAGTTAAATCTGGAGACTCCGGTTCTACTTTCCTGACTTTTGATAGTGCTAATACTCGATCTCTTTTAGGCGAAGCATTAAGAACGTCTACTGATAAAAAGATAGAGTTTAGAGATGGTAATGCATCTTTGGCTTCTGCTACTACAGCTGGTGAATTGGTATATTCTGGTTCTTCATCTTTGATTATTGCTAACACTACTACTAGTGACTCTGGTCTTCTTAAGATTCAGAAAGCTGACGCTTTTGTTGGTTTTGACTTTGATGGAAATACTTCGGTAACTTATTCATGGCCAAATGCTCCTGCGGCAAACAACTATGTGTTACAAGCTCAAACTAACGGTACCCTTTCTTGGGCTGCTCAGGGTGGTGCTTCTAACTCTGTTAAGACCTATGCAACCGTTGCAGCTACAATAAGTTCAGATGATAATCTTTCTACTGATGGTGGTTACAGTACGACAGATTACAGTGTTATCGATACAGCTAATGCTTCAAAAGCTTTGGATGTATATGTCAACGGACAGCTGCTGCAATCTGGTTCTGGACCTTACTCAACAGATGTTAGCGCTGGCGGTTTCACCTCTGGTGATTATCTTGCTGATACGCTTAACATGAACGCTTTAGACGTTAAGTTCGCTTTCGATCTTGAAGCAGATGATGTTGTCTGTATTATCGGTCGCGCATAAAGCATAGAATCACATCTTATATTCGCGGGTGTGTGTATACACACCCGCTTTTTAATTGTATTATAGATACGTAAATTTAATAGGAGTAGAAATGGACAAAAAAACAACCTTAAAAGAATTAGAAGATTTTGAGTTTGAGCTAAAAGAAAAATATGGCAAACTAGTTGATTCAAACAAGATTCTGACTGATCTTAGTGATCATATTTTCAAAGTAGCGCAATATACGATCAATTCAGCAAACGAGACAACGTCCTACGATGAAAAAATCAGCAGCCTCGTAAAAGGCATTCAGGATATAACATCGTCAGTTTCAGACGCAAAAACGCAAATAGCTAGCGCAACAAAAAAACATATGTCGGACCTTCAGTTACTTAGAGATCTCAAATCTAGATTTTCAGATTACGAGATTATGGAAAAAAAAATTAGCATCCCCAAAGAGCAAGATTAAGTCAAGAAGCAAGATAGGCGAACGGCCGATTAATATTGCTAAACATAGAAGGAAAATAGCACCATAGCAATTTTAACGTTGTGTATAATTAATAAAAGGAGAAGTTAAAAAGTTATGGCCGGTATTCTAAACGACAAACAAAGAATTATGGATGTGCTTCTAACCCTTAATGGAAGACGCCAGATATCTGATGGTACATTTAAGATTGAATTTGCATCATTTTCAGACCATGGTGTCTTTTATAGAGGAGAGGAAGGCGGGGTCGCTGATGATGCTGGATCTAGAATTATGTTCGAATCGTACTCTTCGCCTTCGGATACTGTAATACCAGAGATTAATTCAGAGGGTGCTATATCCATGGACATCTCTTCCGGAAATAACCTGGTTAACGGGAAAATAGTTACCACCGATACAGACTCCCTAGGCCGGGCCAATCCTCGCTTTATTTCCGGATCTGTCGATGTATACAGCTCGTCCTCAGGAATATTACAGAACGCCATTAATAGTTTTGATAATCTTCAAATAATAGGAACAAAAAACAATTGGTCAGATCAAGACTACTTCCTTACTAGTAAGTCGGAAATTAATTTTAGCCGGCCAGTCGATAGTCCAGTAAATGAAAAATATCTAGATGCCATGGAACCGTTTTTTACTGATGACTCAATGGCATCACTTCCTGCTTTTAAATATTTAGCACCGGTGTATGGAGATCCAAACAGCGAATTAGATCTTCCGATGGCGGCTTACAGAAGAATGAATAACTATCCTAGACTTAATTTTAACTCATTGATAACTAGCTTGGAGCAGAGCCCAACAGTTCAAAAAGACGTTATAGAACTATCTTCTGACGATCCTTATATCAATATAGTGTCGCAGGTTTTCGAAATTAATGACGATTCAGTAGGAAAGCTGGCAATCATTGATTACGGCACATATCTAGCTGAAGATGGCACAGAAATAGGATCAGTATATCACTTGGGAAAGGTATATCGCGATTCAAATAATATACCTAAATTTGTCAAAATACTAACATTTGTTTTTGAGTAAAGATATGAAATTATTTAAGCAAAAAAGCACAAATAGAAATTCCTCGGCTTTCGAAAACATTCAAGCAAAAGTTAACCCAGTCCCAACAGCAGCTGCAGCTTCCAGAAGGGAAGCAGAATTTGAAATAGAGCTCGAAGCAAACATGGCTGAATTGGTTAATGAAGATATTAACGAAATAGAAATTGTTACAATTCCAGAATCGTCAGTTCTAACAAAGCCTTCCTCAGTTAAAGATATCAATAAAACCTTAAGGGAATACAAGAAGCCTAAAACCAAGGAAGCAAAGGCCATGACTGTCGATCCTAAAGAACTTCTGCCCCATGGAGATCTAGGAGACATATCCAGCCCGATGATTTCTCCAAAAGGGGATAAGACAAAATTAGTCGACAACATAGTGGAAGAAAAAATTAATTTTGTTGAGAGACCTATCACAAACATAAGGCCTACAACAGCGGTAAACGTTAATGATCTGATCGATAACAGAATTAATTTTAATGCGGGAAACGAGCCTCTATCTACTTTAAAGTCTTTATCCTCACCGATTGCAAGTCCTTTTGGTAACTTAAATACTTCGCGGCCGGTTGTAAAAAACCGCAAATCCAGCACTGTTCCTAAAGTAACGAGAAAAACTATTAAAGTTCGCGCACCGATCGGTCAAGTACCTAAGATCAGATTAAAAAATAAAACCGGGAGAAAGGTAGGGGAGGTCAAAAATAATGGTCGCTCTGTTAAATCGGATTCTGGAAGACAACATGACGTATACAACTATCGCTATTTTGCTACTCTAGCAAAACAAAAAAAGATGTTCGACATGTCTTTCACTAGTGATGCAAAGTTTGATTATCTTCATATTACGACTCCGTACGGACATATGATTGACCGTTTTCAAGTATTTGCTAGAACTTTATCTAGATCCCCAGAGATGGATACCACCTACGATTTAGGGGTATTTACAAAAGGTCGAGCAAAAGCAATTGATCTATCTACTTTACCTTTTGATCTTTCAAAAAAAATAATGTTTCACGCAATTCCTATTATTGGCAACACCGCGGTTTGCCATTCTCATACAGTAATAAACGAAGGAATATATGAAGAAAGCAACGTGCGTCATTGTTCAATACAGTACCTTGCAAATGTCACGAGGTTCCACATAAACAACATTCCGGTTGACGCAGCACATGTGTATGCGATAAGAACAAACGAGATGTCTGGCAGGCAAATACGGTTACCTATTGTTAGTGTTAATCAAAGAACAGGGACAAAAAAGACTACCGACAATAAAAGTAATATTGTTACTTTAGATTACGACGATACGAACGTTTCTGATATTAATTCTGTGTATGCATATGATTTCTTTGTTCGGAATAGATACGGCATAGAAAAGCATCTTTTTCGGAAGACTATGAGAACATATGAAAAAGACATCATGGGCCATGTATTTAAAAGCGCTGGAATGAAAAGAAATCCGGGCGGCATTACTTCAAAATTTAATTTAAGTCTGACTTATCCAAATCCTTTCATTCCAAGAGATGTTAACTACTCTTTAGATAACCCTTCAGATGATTTTTACGAAGCGTGTAGAAACCAAAAAAGAGTGTGCACATTGAGAATCATTAGGCACTGCTCGAATGGGGAGGTTGATAATCTAGGTACATATATTTTAAATCCTGGCCAGCTAAATACCTTAGAAGCTGAAGTCGACAAATTTTCTAACTTTAACGTGGAATTTGACATCGATGCAGAATTTCTTCGAAATGCCGGCGCGCCTCGAGTTTTAAATTCGAATCTAGATTACTATTACGAAATGAGAATGGGAAGTTATCTTCTTGCAAACGAATTATCTTTTCTTTCTAATCCGCTTAAGCTAGAAGTGCCAAATGAATTTACTGATGGTAAAGTAGGCTACAATTATCATCCATACGTGTATGAATCTCCATCTAGGAAAGACTATGGACTGTTGGGAACTTTGGGAGTCTCAAAAAAATATTTGTATGAAGAATCTCTTAATTCTTCAGCTAAAATATTTACTCAACCGGCTTCCGACGAAAGATATAAAAAAACCAAAAAAAATCGATTCACAGCAAAGTTGTCAAAAGTCAGTAAATATGACCACTGCGTCGTACTACGGATGAACATAGAAAAAAAGCTACTGGATCTAGCCGATCATTTTGAATTATTCGTCGGTGACTCTACAACCGGTAATTACCGATCTTTGGGTAAAAACAAACTTATAAATTCTGAATTTTACTATGTTGATGTATCCAGTCCAGAGCTGGCATGCAATAAGTTGAAATATAAGCTAGTTGCTCGATCAATCGGTCTAGAGAATATATGTTCTTTCGAGACAGATGTTCTTGATATATCCGAAACAAATATATTGAGAAGAAAGGATGATCGATCCTCCGGAACAATAGCACGTGCCAAAAACAGAAAATCTAGAGGAATAAGATAATGCCATCACCATATAGTAATCCTTATTCGAACAGTAATTCAAGCGGCAATTCAAATGCTCCTCACGGCATACCAAGTAATCCTATCAATAGACCACCGGCACCAGATTTAACGGCTGACGCAAACAACGTGTTGGCCCAAGCGGCGCCTATTTCATCACCAGATCCAGCATCATCAGGTGGTTGGCTTTCTTGGCCATTGGCTAAAGAATATCTGGAGCAGGACTTAGGGTTATCTTCTGTTGAGCAACGCGCTTCTAACATGTGGTCGACTTTTTACATTGGCTTTGATCCCACCGGTTTACCCTCGTATCAACAAAAATATTACTTTATCGCTCTAGGTAATTCTGTATATGCTTCGGTCTTTGTTTCTGATAGCGCCACGGCGCCAACAAACGCATATCATTACAAAATGACTTTTGCACCCGGGTTATTGGGCGGAGACAACGTCGTATTAGGTAATACTTCGGTTTCAACTGGCAATGCATCTTCTTCTGGAGGATCAAGCCCACCGATCCCAGATGTCAACACAGGTCTGGGTACCGGGCAGAGCTCAAACGTAGCTACCGTAACCGTAACCGCAGAGGATTTGTTGGATCTTTTCGGAAACCTAAATGATGTACCAGATGATGATAACGGAAATGTACAGAATACACCAGAATCTGATACACAGCAGACGCAGACTCCGTATAGGGAAGATTTTACTCCTATTGATCCTACCACTACGACACTATCTCCCGGAAGTTCCGGCACAGTATTTGAGGGAATAGTACAGTCTGATAACCTAAGATTTGATATCAATTCTTCAAATATGTTTTCCGGAATAATTGAAGGAGAAGCCGTTAACGACAGCTTGATTGTTGATTCTAGTAGTCCTGTAGAGAAAGAAGGCATCTCTGCAAACAGGCCATCGATCCTAGTGGTTTCAGACTATGACCTATATGGCCACGAGGCTAGCAATAACGTGTTAGCGTCTAGCTTAAATTACAGCAAAATACAACACGAGAATTTGTATAATTTCTATAATGAGCAGCTGTTTCCAGAAATAGAATTATTGACCGAGCTCGAAGAAATATACGACACAAAGAAGAACAGATTACTTAAGTCAATACAGTTTATAAAAGAGATAGACGAATTTAAGATAGAATTTATTAATACGATAACAGACTACGATTCATATGGATTGCAAATTTTAGGTTATGTCCCGGGGTTAAATGGTACTACTGCAATCAGGCAGGCGTTCTATGATTTGTCCGCATATATTGAGCAGGGCGGTTACTTTCTTGCAAATAGCCTTAAAGGAGTGTACGAAACACCGAGTGGGCTTTCCTCAAACGAAGCCAGAATCTTAAATACCGATTTCAATGCCGGCTACGTGTTTCAAAAGAAAAGTAATTGGCATGAACAGGCCTCAACTGTTTTATCTCCAGTCTTTGGTTCATTTTATAGCCGGGCTAACAATAACCGCGATGACTGGGGAGATTATATCATATACAAAAATAGTTCGGGCTGGAATAGCCAAAGAACAAATAGCAGTATCTCCTTCCGATCATATAAATTATATGAATCTCTAGCTGGAGACTGGAATCTATTTAACGATTATTTAGGCGAGGCTTTTAGTAATTCAAAATCAGCAATGTCTGCGCATATTGCTCAAGGTATATATGTTAATCTTTTAAAATCATATGTTGTTAACACTAATGGACTCCAAGACGCAGAAGACCTGGGAGAGGAATACTTTAGTGAAGAAACGCTTCTTATTGATATCTTAGGCGACGCAATCGACAGCAGAGAAGGTGCTTCGAAGCCTCTGTCGGATCTGGACAATACAAAAAAGCTAGCGCAAATTTTAAAATATAGCTCGGCCGAAAACAACGTATATCCATTTGAAAAACCAAACGTTAATTTCTCTGGAGATACTAGTAATTCTGTTTCCGGAATTGAAAAATGGTTCGATAAAAACATTGGAAACATAATAGAAGGTCGAGAAACAGACTTTAGAGGATTGGATGAATTTTCCAAACTGTTTGCAGATATAGTTTCGAAAACTGAAAACAAACTAAATGCAGTTGTTCTAAAAGGCCATGGCCAAATAATATTTAATGAAATTGTTAGAGCCCTTCAAAAAGTATATGACGGATCACTTGACACTGAAACCCATCCTCAACCTGGAATGAGCCAGCCCACAAACAAATGTATGTTTATGTTTGATGATGTGCCACCAAATCCGCCATTTATGCCAATCACGACTCCTGATGAGACTAATAACGAAGATACCTTAAACAATCAGGGATCAACATTAGTCATGGACAGTCAAAGGGCTCTAGAAATCGAGCATGATATAGTAAATATCACCGTGCAAGAGGGACAGCAGGACGCAGCCGAAACTATATCTCAGGCTGATATGGCCCAACAGGATATAGCATATTACGTACAAGACGCCATGACCCTAGGCGGCTACATGGGCGGAGAGCCTCAAGAAGGCGAAGATATTATGAATGTCGGAGCTGTTAACGGATTTGGGGTTGAAATGGGTGTCGATGATTTTCTTGACGTTGGCGAAGGTTTTTCAACCTCCACCTATGGAGTCATGACACAGGCAGCTAATGCACTCGGTGAATACGCCCATCCCAATGCGGTTACCGGACCAGGAGCTGGAGCTGGGCTAAGCTTTACAGAAATGCCGGCGGCTCCAATGCAGGCAATGGGCGGGAATCAGATGGCCATGAGTTTTCTTGGGATGGATCTCAGTGATGCTACAGTCATCTATGTTGGGGATTTAAGCGATTCGGCCGTTGCCGGAAACTTTTCTTCTGCGGGGACATTATTGGCTGAACAGCAGGCGGGTGTTTTAAAGTCAAAAGAATATTATTTCCGAAAATTGTCCTTCATTATTGATATGTTCGCTAGAATAGATCACGCTGGCGCCGAAGAGTTTTGGAATTTAAGTTATAACTCTATACAGGGGCAGATTGAAAAGAATCCAACTTCTCCTGGCCTGGGAACCGATCATGAAAGGTATAAACCTTACACGAAAATAATTGGTGGAAGAACGTCTCTGTACAAAAGCTGGGATCATGGAATCGGAGTATATTGCCATGGATTACAAATAATTAATTCAGTATGCGCCGAAATAGAAAAAAACATTGCTTATGATATAGCCGTGGCTTGTAACGAGTATGGGATTGTAAGTCGAACTCCCGGGGAATATTCTGATTCCACGGCTGTGTCTATTCTTTCAACAGTATTTGGTGAAGGCACATCAGCAGTTTACGGTCAATCCTTAGTAAGCGGAGAATCTGAAAACATGTTCTTGCATGGTCATGTTTTCTCTTCATCTTCATCTCAGTCACAGGCTTTTACTCATGTGCATTTCCGCGCACTCATTCTTAATTTGGTCGCGAATGTGTGCACAGTGTTTAAAAGCCAATTTGGGTATTCGGTAAGCAATTTAACACACGCTTTTGTGCCCGAAAAGGTTATCGGAGAAAACTTGGGAGTGAGCCAAGAAATAGGAGGGGTTACCGACGCATATGTTAATATTTCACCCGCGGTTGACAGAATAAAACTAGAAGCTGCAGTTGCTCAGTTGTTTTTGCCAGTAGTCGAAAATGTAGATCCAGCCCACGGTCCAGTTAGATGGCAGATTAGTTACGGAGATTGGAGTGACTCCGGACTAGAACTAGAAAACGAAGACTTCGTTGATCGATCTGTTGTTTCAAAAGGAGTTGAACAGACACTGGCTGGTACATTTAGTATGACGGTGGATTTTGTTGATTCTGACAACGAACAACACCTTCTTCCAGGTGCAGATATATCTGGCTACACAGAACAAACCGGCGTCAATTTCAGTGATTCCGCAATAGAATATATTCAAAATGCTGCCAACCAAATGGAAATTTCCGCTCGAGCGTACTATTCTTTCCTATTAAAGAAAGATGATATAATTCCATATAATTTTATTGACGATAGGGAGTTGCCAAACAGTTCATTTTCGATCGTACCTCCACGCGGAAATTTAGCACCAATAATCAAAGGTTGCGTATATCATAGGGAAGATACAAGAAGATTAATGGAATATCTGAAAGCCGTATCTAAACATTTTACATTGGCTCAGCAATCTATGGAAGGGCTGATAAAAGACCCCAACGGCGCCGAGCTTTTTGAAGCTGCAACTCTTCCCGGTATTGAGGCAAATGAAATTATCAAGTATTCATCCCTGCGCCAGACATTTTTAAGGTCTTTTTTGGCTTCAGAAGAGTCAGGTATACCTACCTCTGGTTATAGCCCTTCTGCAACCTATATGGATATTAAATCAGATCTGACTCGAGAAAAGATAGCTTCAATAATAAACAACATGCTAATGACTAATTCGCTCATTGGAAATGCACAGCAAGAGGAGCAGTTATTTTTGAGTCCTGCTAGCACAATGACGGAGCTAAATCAAGATTTATTTGACTCACGCGCTGATTTAACTGAAGATAGTTTAAAGTTTGGTAGAATAGTTAATGTTGGACTTCCATCCGGATATATTGATTATAATAAACCTTCAAAGCCGTTGAATATATTGAATCGATTAGTATTTCTTCAACAGGATTTCTCATCACTTAACGGCAAGGATAATCTGCCATTCTTCAGATGTTTTTGGCCGGCTTTATTTATAAACCGCGCAGAGATTATCAGAGCCTTGATCGAAACAGAGGATAATACATATAATTCACTGCGTACAAAATTAAATTACGGTACGATCGACAAGGACACCGGGCGATACGTACTTAAAGATTACAGCAACATTACGACATACATACAAGAAAACATATTGTCGACAAATTTGGTAATGCCTTCTGATCCCGAGACAAATATTGAAATTTGCACTACACCGTCGACAGACCATATTATTTTTAATCATGTCTTAGATTCATTACTTAAGTTGTATATGGATCTCTATGCCGGGCTCAATGTAACGGAATCGTCTTTTTCGGTTAATCTTCAATCAAACGTTTTGTATGTGGACCAAACAGCGCTAGATAACATACAGCAGATAATAGAGTATTGTAGTATAGAATCTCCAGAAAATATTTTGGACGGAAACATGATTCTTCCTTTTAAAACGTTTTATAAGAATCAAACATTGGATTCAGAAAGTGACATTGCGTATGAAAAATACGCTAAATTTGTTTCCGTTACACAGTCCAGGTTATTTTCAGCAGATCAGATGACAACCATGGCTTTAGTGCCTAATATATTTGACCGTACTTTCTGCGTTTGGAACCATATGGGACAGGTGTCTTTCGAGGTCTCTTCAGCGCAAATAATTGACGTCAATTTCATCCCGACGGAATTTTATGACATATCTGATGACGGTACATTTGACTCAGACGGATTTTCTGGTAATATAGCATTCAATGACTTTAACGCGCAGATAATGTTTAGGAGTTATTCAACATGAGTAATGGACAGATACCATCAAAGCCGGCTATGGTTTTTTCGACTGTAAAGCCGGAATTTGCAGCGGCAAGATTTATATACAACTACTATGAAACAACAGAATTTATACAAACACCAAGCCTAGATTCAATAGATAGTCCACCTAGGTTAGTTGAATTAAGTTTTAGTCCGATTAATAAAATACTGGCTTCGAATAATCTTGGAGAGCATTTTAATGGCTACATACAACAGATTCTTCAGCAAAGCGATAGAATAACTAGTGAAATATTATTACAGTCTTCTGGCTATATAAAATATACTAGTGATACAGAAAGAGAATATTCTTTTTATTTAACTACAGATGTTGGATCATCTGAAAACAAAAGTAAAATTAGGGCTTTTTTTGAGCAGTCTTCAACGGTCGAAGGGCAGCAATTTGCGGACGCACCAGAGAATACTAGCATATACATTAACGCTACCACCGGTCGACCAACATCAAAATCCGCTGACATATATTCTGAACAAGCAAACGAGAGTTTGATAGCTTCTGATTTTTGTTTTGATCTGGTTGAAGCTAGTGCTGCAAACCCTTTTTCTATTCATTCAAAAAAGAACTACAATGATTTAACCAGCCTAAAATCCCTGCAGACTAGAACCAGGAGACGGACAAATCCAGCTCTCATTGATCCCAATGTTTATGTTATGCCAGTTGATTTTTTAGATTTTGATAATCAAACGGAGGTTTTTGGCGATATATCTTCTACTGCTGGCATGGGTATCGTGGCTTATGTTATCTTTAAAAGCGAGATAGACATACTTGGTGATGTAATCCAGGATTTAGGATCTTTTATCATAACTGGTATAGAGACTAGTAATTTTTCGGATATCGAAGTAAAATACGGCGCGAGGTATAAGTACAACATCCACCCTCTATATATTGTCAAGCCAGACCCAAATGAAAATGAAGTTTTTGCTATGGTCGGAGCAAAGGGCAAATCTGTAAAAATCAAATGTTTAGAAAACGTTCCTCCTCCGCCGCTTGAATCAATTCAATTTTCATACCGTGGTGACGCAAAAGTCTCTCTATCGTGGACTCCTCCAATTGAATATGGAAATATTCCGGACATTCCAGTCAATGATATAAAAGGCTATCAGATATTTGTTAGAGAATCATATGATTCACCTTTTAAACTAGCGAAGTATATAACCTTCAATGATATGATAGGATTAGAAAATTTCCCACTAGTAGAAACAATCCCTGAAAAATACATATATCGCTGCAGCTTCCATGCAACTAACTGGATAATTAACCTAGAGAGAGATCACGATTACATAGTTGCCATGTGTGTGATCGATGCACATGGAAATTCATCTAATTTATCGCCGCAGTATATTGTGCGCGTCGATTCAGCAACTAATACTACTATCGTTGATTTTGCTTCTTATAAAGGTGCGCCCAAACAATATCCTAATATGCTAATGTCAGATAAGATATTTCTGGACTGTATTAAGGTTTCTAGAAAAAATAAAATGACTGTCTATTTTGATCCAACATACACTCGAGTTAATCTAACCGAGAACTCGATCGACCCTTTGAGTGTGCTTCCTGACAGCGTAGAAGGCGTTCCATCATATAGAGTGCAATTAATCAACGTAACAAAACAAACAGATAAAATTGTCGATATATTTATAAAGAATGAATATTAAAATTAATTTTTAACGTAAACTAAAGAAAAGATATAATTAATCTTGATAAGGAGAAAAAAATGGGATTTTTAGATCACAGTACCAATAATGTTATTATCGATGCAGTTTTAACAGACAAAGGAAGAGAATTGCTAGCCAAGAATAACGGTACTTTTAAAATTGTGCATTACGGTTTTGGAGATGACGAGGTTGATTACACTATCATCAAAAAATTCGGCCGAACCGTAGGAAAAGAAAAAATCGAAAAAAACACACCGGTATTTGAAGGACAGACAATTGGAGCGCTAGCTCTTAAGCATCCCTTGATCACGCTAGCAAATCCCACTTTAACTGTGTTCCCTTCACTTTCAGTTGCGGCTGGATCATCTCAGTCAGTTAGAAACATTGAAGGCCAAAACACAGCTGTTATAACAATTAACCAATCGATTCCATCAAATACGGCTCAGAATGTTTCTGCACTTTTAAGAGAGACGCAGTACAGAGTAACTCTAGATTCCAGATTCATTGTTTTGACTGGTACTACGGCAGCACCAAGAACTGTGCCTTTTAGCCCAAATCTGATTTATGATATGTCTGCTAGTTCAGCTGGTACAGGTGATACACTTTCTACTTTAAGATTAGCGTTCCGGGTGGTTTCGACAGGAAGCAGCTTGACTGCGTTCCAAGACTCTAACAACAAGGTTGCGACAGTAGTAAAGGTCGATGGTTTAATTACCGGTGTTTCAACAACATTCGAAATAGAAGTTCAGTATTAATTAAGGAGTGCCAATGGCTCAGTTCAAATCATTTACGCCGGCAGATTTTTCACAGCCCGCTTCATCACTAAATCAACTTATTGATGTAATCCAAGAAGATATCTCCGGTTCAGCAACCAGAAAGAGATACCAAGTATATGTTACCGGTGGAATTGGACCAGGTGTAACCAGCTCCTTGTATCAAACTATATACGACCAGGATTATTCTCTGCAGACGTCAAACCAGTTGTTCGACATGTCCGTCGGATTATTTCATAATTCCAGCGTTACAAACTTAGTGTCAGAGGCACCAGGTTACAGAGTCGACTCAAACGGAAAACTTCTTTTCGCTTCTCAATCAATGATGATGAGGGAAAAAGTAGATTCCTATAGACAATTTGCATCCTATCTTTTAGGGAACGCTGATCATGCTTTCTACTTGGGGGAAAACACTTTCCCGAGAAACAATGGTACTGTAACAACAGATACCAATAGAATCGATTCTGCCCTGTTTTTAAATGTTAAGAGACTATTTGCGCGTGATAAGCTTAGAAAAGAAACGTTTGCAATGAGATTCTATACTAGTGCCTCTATTATGGGTGCAAACCAAGAGGATTCTGTTTTTGCCGAAGGTATATATATCGATACAAATGCAGCTCCTTCCGGATCGGCTAATATCGGGGCAGGTGGAGTTGCTTATACTTCAGAGTACGGTGTTGAGATCTTTTCAGATATTGGCGCAAACGCTAGTAATAGAACAACTGTTGCAGGCTCCGTAGCTCAAGTTAAAATGGCTTCTGATACTAATAGACCGGTTGGTCTTCTGTTCTACGATGTTGGAATATTAGTTCTAGATTTAGCAAAATCATCCTGGGATTCTCAGCCGGTATACGGCATCATAGATGGCATGAACGACAATCAATATACCCACCTCTCGAACAGATATCAAGGAGATGGATCAACTCGAATGACGACGCTGGGTACAATATCCCGGGGTAATGTAGTCATTGGAGATGGATCAGCTGGTGGAAATACTAATGCAAAGTTTATTCCGGATTTCTTAATTTCAGGTAGTATCGATAATATTATTGATCACGTTGCAACAACTAGATTCTCCTCGGGTACTTTAACGGCTATGGCATTCCAGAATTCTACACAGATTCAGTCAACAATCTACTTCTGTCGCGCAGCTCCTGGAGAATTCAACTATAGTTCTAATCCAACCTATATTGATTCTGCAAACCAACTGAACGTTATCGAAGATACCAACGATCCTACTGAAAGATCTTTTACGTTTTTCACAACTGTAGGTCTTTACGGTCCAAACATGGATTTATTGGCGGTCGGAAAGCTTTCTAGACCAGTTGAAAAGAACGACGAAAAGGATCTTACGATACGTGTTCGCCTAGACTTCTAATAAAGGGACGCATATGTCATTTGTAAAGCTAAATCAAAATAACTTTGCGATGACGTCTGTTGTTCTAAATGCCGATCGCAAATTTGTATCGTCGTCATCTGGAGTAACGGGCGCTCTCAAAGTTATTGTCGATCGGTCTCATACCCAGAAAGATAACATCGACGATCGTGCAGGGCTGACTGGAGAAAATACTCCTCAGCCCTTTGGCGAAAATACGTACGAAGGTAGAAGAAAAATCATCATGGAATGGTTAGCTGCTAGTGGTTCAAAGCCGGCTGACACTCATCCTTCTGACTGGTTTGGCAATAACAGCGGCGAATTAGAATTGGCTCAACTCCTAGATGGCTCAGGTGTTCTAGCTGGTACTCCTCCACCGGAATATGAGAAGTATGGGCTAGACCCAACCGAGGATGCTTTTACAGAGACCGGATATAGCGATATATCAATGCATCCTAGAAATAGTACAGAGTTGTTGATTAGAGTCTTAAAACCCACTAGTTCTATTTTTTCTTCTGGGTCTATGGCTTTGGCAATGTCTGAAAGAGTACTAGAACCAAATTACCGAGTACAGAATTCAGCAATAGGTTCAAAGTTTGTTAACTTTAACTGTATGAATTTCTTCGAAGCCTCGGGTTTAAACCCTATACTAATGTATGATACGTTCGCTCCTACAAATTCTATATCACCTACCACAAGTATCTATGATTCTCCTTCTGGAGATTTTTCTATAGAGTTTTGGATAAAGATAAAAAACAGCACGAACACCGGAACTGTTCTGCATTACCCGGGAAGATTTAGCATTTCAATTCTTTCCGGGTCTGAAACTGATGAAAAAGGATATCCCACAAACTATGGCCTCGGATTAGCCTACGGATCTGTTCGAACTCTAGCTACTGGAGATATACCATATAACCTAGACTACGGAAACGACTCCAATACTGAAAAGTCAAATTACAGCCTTGAAAAAGATATATGGTACCATGTTGCGGTAACCTATAATTCTGATAGCAAGGATGTTAAATTTTTTATTAATGGAAATACAGATAGATTATTATCTGGTGATACGTATGCGCCGTCAGTTTCTAGTTTATACAGGGGGCTATTTGTTGGAGGATATTTTACCGGTAACAATCAAATTATAAACTATTTGAGAAATGACAACCAGCAGGGTCACAAATACAGCAGCGCACAACAAGCCGAAATAGTCGACGTCGATGCCTCTTTTGACTGTCCACTGAATGCTGACTTGCACGAAGTAAGGCTTTGGAATAAGACTTTAAATACAAAGCAGATTAAAGATTACATGTACACGACATATACTGGGTCTTTTTCTGATCATCGATCACGCGGAATGATGCTTTATGTACCTTGCTTGTATGATGTAGATTATCGTTCTTTTTATACTCATACAATAACACCAGAATTTACTAATTTAGTCGCGACTCAATCTCAGCAACCGATCGGTTTCAGAATAAGTTATGACGGGTTCTCGAGATACAATGATGACGGTACGGAGAACTACAGATCACACGTGTATGAAGGAAGACGTGCCCTAACCGGATCTATATCATCAGAGTTTTCTACGATATCCGGTATATTTAATCAGCCTTCTCGAGTAGTTAAAAAGCAGCTAGCCGCACCCTACAATACACATCATGCAAATATAGGTAATTTTGCCAACATAAATATTCAGTCTTTTCTAAAAGACTACGCATCGATGACTTTTCCTTATTGCATACATATGTCTGAATCGCTTGGAGATTATGTCAGCATTACCGATTCTTCAACATTTGCGTCGCGGTTCGAATCTAATTATTCTACAAATCATTTACTTACTAGTTCTTTTAATGACACTTTAGGTCATCAAGCTAGAAACTGTTTTATTCTACCTTGTGATAACGGAACGTTCCGATCGAACTACAAGACCTTGTTCCATCGTACTGGTAGTAAATTTTTAGCTAATGATGGTTTCTATATCAACACAAAAGACATTGGAGACGTTACGGATCTTTTCGATACGAGAATGTTCTTCATCGACGACGTTTTCGCGCAGAGAGGATCTTTCCTTTCTCCAGCGGAGGGCGGATCATCTACTCAGGGCGGAGACACTCGCTATAACTCAGGAATAGATCTATTTTCAGTTACTGACGAAGATCCAACAGATACAGATATTCCAGATTTTTCCATACCTTCGACAGATGATGAAAACTTTGCAGAAATTTTTGACTCAGCTGATTTTCCAGGGCCTCTAACAACTGTAATCACGATTCCGCAGCTATACTACGGTAGAAGACTAAAGCCCGGCAGCATTAGATTAGCTAGCCATTTATATAATGATAATCAGTCCCGGATAGAACTTAGGGATAACGGACATGGTATACTGTACAGACATCAAGCTTCTGGGTCGATTGCAGATTGGAATAAGGTTGGAGATGTATTCTACGGAGAAGGACTTATCTATATCAGACATCCTTCCTTATATGCTTTTTCAGATAGCGATATGGAGATAGAATTTAAATCCGAAAGCCAGGTCAATGTTTTTGAGGCCAGTATTCCTTGTGCGTCAGCTCAGTTTAACAGTTCTTCTAATCCAAATTATAATAAACTCAAGCCTTCGGCAAATGATAATGAGTCGTCAGATGAGTTTGTTTATATTTCGACCGTATACCTTCACGATGATAATCTAAACGTAATCGGTAAAGCAAAATTATCTCAGCCCGTTATCAAACGTCCGGAGAGCAAATATTTGTTTAGAGTAAAGCTGGATTATTAATGATATTAGGACTAGATGTTTCAACCGCAACAATCGGTTATACTGTATTAGATAAAGATGGAAATATTCTAGAAATCGATTATATATCTCTTAAGAAAACAAAAGGTATAACACAAAAAGGGTTCCATTTTCGCGAAGCACTAAGGGAAATTAAGTCTAAGCATAATATCGACTACGTATTTATCGAAGAATATTTTCAAAGATTTGCAAGAGGTATGTCCTCTGCGCGCACGATAACACTCTTATCTTCATTTAACGGTATCGTGCAATACATATGCCATGATGAGCTAGGGGTTGCACCAGTGCCCATCGGGGTTAGTACGTGTAGAAGTTTAGTAGGCATAAAAACACTCTCTAAAAAGAAGGCTGGAAAAGACGTTAAAGAACAAGTCTTCGAATGGGTTAGCGAACACCTTCAATATAAGTGGCCTGACAAGATTTTACAATCTGGTCCAAGAAAAGGCCAGTTAATAATTCTAGATGAAGCCAGAGATATGGCAGACGCATGGGTGGTGTCAAAAGCTGGGTTTGTAAAATTACATAATTGACCGTATAATACAGTCATGAATGAAAAAATTAAATACCTACATGGCGTGTTTGGTAAATCCAAACTTCAAAACAACCAGATTGAACTCATGGTCCCTTGCCCTTTCTGCAAGGATAGCAAAAAGTTAAAGATGAATATTCGTCTAGACTCTGACCTATGGCACTGTTGGGTCTGCAATAATAAAGGCCGATCTCTTGGCCGAGTTATCAAGCAGAAAAACCCGGGTAAAGTTGCCGAGTATTTCGAAAGATTTGCTAAAAACTTCACCTACAACAATTACGCCCAATTAGATTCTACAATTACACCGGTTACTATACCTACTGGCTTTCAATTGCTTATGTCTAATCTTCATATACCAGACGCTATGCCGATATATCAGTACGCTAGATCAAGAGGTATTACAGACTCTATGCTTTGGTCATACAGAGTAGGGTTCACAGAGGATTGGTCTTATAGAAGACGTCTTATAGTGCCTTCTTTTACAGAGGATGGAGAGTTAAACTATTGGACTAGTCGCTCTATCGATCCGGATAACCCTTATAGGTACCTTAACGCTAAGGCTGATAAGAGAGAGGTTATATTTAACGAGTTAGAGATCGATTGGAGTCTTCCTATATATTTAGTCGAAGGCCCTCTAGACCTTATTAAGTGTACAGGTTTAAACGCTACATGTTTGCTAGGTTCTTCTCTCTCTGAAAGATCTTTATTATTTTGTAAGTTAGTTATGTTTGCCGACGAAATTATACTTTGTCTAGACGCCGACGCTAAAAAGAAGCAAGATAAGATCGCTGAAACATTGATGTCATATGATAAAGACGTATATTGGGTTGAGCCGCCTTCAGATGATCGCGATTGGGGAGATTTAAACCCGGCAGAGATTAAAGATAGGATGACGTCAATTAACAAATATACAGAGAGTACTAGACTCAACAATTTAATAGGAAGTTTATAGCAGTCTATATAATTATAAACAACAGTATTTAATCTCAAAGAATATTATTATTCATTCAGACGTTTTACGTATGGCAATGAATCCGCATGGAGTCAGTTTAGATAAACTTAAGGAGACTCTAGGCCCGGCAGCATTCGCCGCTGTCGACGATATGACGGAAGAAAACATTGTTTGGTTAGATGATCAGCAAGGAATTGTATACGCCACCGGTTCAACGCCATCCCCTGGACTCTGCGCGCGCTTAAATCTTATACAAGGAAAACAAAATGAAATTAACAAAAAGTCGACTTAAAAGAATCATTCGAAGAACTATCAGTGAATCATTGTCCCCAGGCGGCCACAGTTACCCAATACCTTTTGACCCAAATAACATGTCTCCTGACTTGGTCGGAGTTGGTATATACAATCTTTCGCCTGACGATGGTTGGAACACATATCAATCCTTTACGCATGCTTTCGAAAGAGCGGTTGATCCTTCTCAGAATCCATACGTCTTGGCATCGAAAGAAAAAGGTTTCAGATTGGAACCAGAAGGAGCAATGTGGTACTACATGGATCCATATTCTGAAGAGATGAACGGTGAGATCGTATTCGTAGGATGTCGTTCAGCTGCAGAATGTGAAGATGAATATAAAGGCGCAGCTTTAGATATTTAAATATATTCCTTAGAGGCACAGACTCACAACATGGTTAACCAAGA
>Ga0102963_1000026_pt1 | contig 58349 bp, 64 predicted proteins | sample SalPon2_C_H2O_MG_2_FD_84522 | JGI IMG/M metagenome (GOLD analysis project Ga0102963, IMG submission 84522) | Salt pond water microbial communities from South San Francisco under conditions of wetland restoration - Salt Pond MetaG SF2_C_H2O_MG | ecosystem: Environmental > Aquatic > Non-marine... | reverse complement strand
TCGTGGTGGTTACACCTTCCACAAGCATGCATGGAAATTGTTGAATGACCCAACTCTCTTGGGACAGACTTCAATCGGACAGCAAGTTGCTTCCGGCGTTATGATTCCAATCGCTAGTGTTGTTGACCCACGTTCTGGTAACAGGGCTCCTGCATTGGAGATGAACTACAAGGCTACCAACGGATACAGCCGTGAGATGGAGCACTGGGTAACTGGTGGTGGTGTCCTCGGATTCACCAACGACACTCAGGACTTGGCTAAGTTCAACTACCGCTCTGAGTGCTGCTTGGTCACTCGCGCTGCTAACCAGCACGTGTTGATTAAGGCTGCATAATTCTGATACGTAATGCGGGGGAGGGAATGGCTCTCCCCTTCATTACTTCTCTGTTTAATTAAATTCGATTCAACATGCCACAGGCAACTAAGAGGTCACCGGGTAGACCTCCACAAAAAGCACCCGATGCTGCACCGGCAGCTGAAAAGAAAGTAGCCAAAGTCAAAAGACAGCTACCTGACGGAAAGAGAATCCCAAAAGTTTACCAGATGATTGGTAACAAGGGAGGCATTTTCTTTAAGCTCAGATGCAAGAACGTAAACGTATACGACGAAGAAAAACAAACCGTGAGGCAGATTCGTTACTGTCCGGGTGAGCCTTCAATCTACGTTGACGAGCAATCGCAAATTTCAAAGCTTGAGCACGTAGTGTTCGAGAACAAAATTCTCTCCGTTCCTTACGACAAGCCTAACCTTCAACATTTCTTGGACGTACATCCAGATAATAAGATTAACGGAGGTTCTGTTTTTGAACTGGCCAACGATGAGAAGAGGTCTGAGCTGGAGCTTGAAGCGGAATTTGCTGTGACTGATGCCATCTCAATCATCAAGTCTAAGGGTATTGACGACTTGCTTCCGATAGCTATGGCCCTCAACATCAACACGAACCAGTCAGACCTCTCTATCAAGAGAGCCTTGGTTCAATCTGCCAAGCGCAATCCAGCACAGTTCATGGGACTTATTGACAGCCCGATGGTAATGGCTAGAACTACTGTTGCACAATCGTTTGATTTTCAAGTCATTGAGCAGCGCAGCGGAGCTGTCGTGTGGTTCGATACTGGAAAGTTGATAGTTTCTGTGCCTGTCGGTCAGGACAAAATCGAAGTAATGACTAGATTTGTTATGACTGATAAAGGTTCAAGTGTTCTTTCTGAGCTGGAACGCCAGCTGGATGACATAGCATAACAGTCTATCGTACATAAACTAGGGAAGGGGGAGGCTTATAAGCCCCCCTTTCTTTTTCTGTATATTTGCTGGAGATTCCCTAACTATGGCAAGCGTTCGAGAGGTTTACAATGCACTAAAAGACATCGCAAATAAAGACCAACGAGGATTTGTAACTCCCACAGAGTTCAACTCGTTTGCTCCCATTGCGCAGATGAACGTGTTCAACGCTCTTTTCAAGAGATTGATGAATGCCAATGCCATGCGCAAAAGAGGTATTGACTCAGGCCGTGATAAGTCTGAAACCAAACAACTCAAGGAAGACTTGGCTTTATTCTCTAAGACGTCTGGTACCATCACTCGTACTACGGGCGCTCACTTCGCCAAGCCAGACGACTTGGCCCGCATCATCAATGTCATGACTGACGGGTCCGCCTTACTTAGCGTCAATACCTCTATCACAATCCCCGTGGAGTACGATGAGGAGAAGTTGCAGTACGTTCTCAATAGCGAGCTTAGCGCACCCACCGAGACAGCTCCTGTAGCTTTCTTGGACGATGAGATTGAAATCTATCCACAGAGCATTAAGAAGATTAAGGTCAGGTACTACAAGCAGCCTGAAGGGTTGGATGCCTCTACTGGCGCTAGGACTGTATCCCTTCCGAAGTTTGGGTTCACTACAAGCAACAACAAGGAGGCATACGACGTAAGCACTAGTGTAGACTTTGAGTTACCAGAACACTACACTCCAGAGATTATTGAGGAGATGGCTCGGCTTATCGGAGTGAATCTGCGTGACTCCAACATCTTTACCTACGCGGAAACGCAATCACAAAAGAGATAATAGATGGCAAGGAATCTAGTAACAGTAGACCAAGTCGTCAATGACTTTGTGTTGACCCTCGACTCAGATGACTACGTGAGCAATGCTTCTGACGTAGTGGTTCGAAACTTCGCGCTGAGAGGTATCAGAGAGATGGGGTTTGACATGCTGAAGCGGGTTCGTTCACTCAAGCTCACCATCAACTCCAACGATACAGTTGACTTGCCGGACGACTTTGTAAGCCTGACCAAGGTTGGGGTAGCTAAGCAAGACGGATTGGTGTATGTCCTCGGCGAGAACAAGAACATCAATTACTCTCAGAAGTATGACACAGACGCAGCGGGTAACCCGATTGACTCTGACGGTGATGGCTTATACGACAGAGTAGATGCAAAGACAGCTTCATCAGGGACTGGAATCTTTGGTGATGATGACTACATTGTATTTAGTAATTACATCTACCAGAACAACATCGGACAGATTTATGGGTTGGGTGGTGGTTTCTACGAGGGTCAGTACAGACTGAATGACGACCAGAACAGGATTGAGCTGTCAGGTGTGCAGGCTACTGACCTTGTTATTGAATACGTAGCTGATGAGGCTCGGTCTATTAACCCAACGGTTCACGTCGAAGCGGAGGAAGCTCTTCGCTCATACATCTATTACAAGCTGGTGGAACGTAAGTCCAGCGTACCTATGGGCGAGAAGGCTAGAGCTCGACAGGAGTACTACAACGAAAGAAGAAAGGCCAACGCTAGACTTAAGGCGTTCAGTCAAGAGGAAGCTCTCAAGACTATCCGTAAGAACTTTAAGCAATCTCCTAAATACTGATGGCGACAGAAAAGCTTATCCCTCAATACCTCAACAAGGATGAAGATGAGAGGTTGGTAAAGCCATTTGAGATGACGGATGCGCTTAACATCCGCGTGGCTCATGAGAATGGTGGTGACCAAGGGGTTGTCAAGAACGTTGAAGGTAACGAAGCTGTGTCGGCTGCTACAACAGCGGATGCTATCCCAAGCTCAGGTGACAATAGGGTTATTGGTGCTGTTCCTTGCGAGGCAGGCAAGTGCGTCTACTTCTTCCTGTACAACTCTGAGTTAAACCACGGTATATATCGGTACGATTCTGTCAATGACAACTACGTAAAGCTTTACGAAGACTCAGTGCTCAACTTCGAGCGTGATGGATTTGTGAAGGGTGATGTAGTCATCAACCAGTTTCAGGAGCACTTGTTGTACTTTACTGACAACAGAAACGAGCCAAGGAAGGTAAACGCTACGCGCTTGCTATACGGAGGTTACAACAGCTTGATGACCTCTGGTACTGACGAGCAGAAGAACAAGTACCTCACGGTATGTAAGCAGCCGCCACAAGAGGTTATTACTTGGCAGTTTCAAACTAACAACTCAGTCAAGGCGAATCACCTTAAAGAGAATTGCTTTCAGTTCGCTTATCAATATGTGTATGACGATGGTGAGGTAAGCGCCATGTCTATTTACTCCAGCCTAGCTGTCAGCAATACTAACCTAGCTTTCAATTCAGCTGCGGTTGACTACTTGGAGTCATACAACAATGAGCTCAGGATTGTCGTAACAAATTCTGATGGACCCGTCGATAAGATTCGCGTGTTTGCCCGAAGAAATAATGATGGGGCTTGGCAGAAAATTAAAGAGCTTAAGAACGACCCCACCCAAGAGCAGCAAGCATTCTTGTTTCGAAACGACAAGGTGTACTCGTATGCTTCCGCTGAGGAATCCAATAAGCTGTACGACGCAGTGCCTAAGGCAGCATTAGCTCAAGCGGTTTCGAATGGCAGGTTAATTTATGGGAACTATCTAGAGGGCTTTGATAACCTTGTTGAGACAGACGTTTACAATTATCCTGTGTACCACCCTAATCTTCAGGTGGCATCAGAGGTTGACTTTGAGATAGTCAACAACGAGCCCATGAACGAAACGGTTGAATATGTAGGTACCGGGTCAGACCAGTTCTGGGAAAACGCAAGAGCTTTCTACGGAGGCACACTAGCCAGAGGCGGATTCTATCTTAATAACGAGTACACCACTGCTCGGTTTGGTGACTCAACTACAGACGGAATATCATTTGATATTGACCTTAGTGAGTTCCCCACTCAAGGCATTTCATCGAATGGCATATGCTCTTTAGACATTACCCTTAACTGCGACAAGATTGGATTCGCAGCAGACTTAGATAGTAGCGCCTCTCAAACTAGACTGACTGTACCTGCTACTACATACGATGTAAACGGGGATGAGATACACAGTCAGAACCTTTTTGTTCTCGACCCAGACAGCGACCAACAGGCAGTGGGAAGGTTGGTGATGTCCTCACCATGTCAGTTCGTGCATCAATTCCCCACAGGGTCATTTACTACGGTAGAGTCATTTGCGCAGGCATTGGTTAGTGAGTTAAACAACAACACCTCGCCAGCTGTAGTTGGTCTTACTCCTGAGCAATTTGATTATGGTCAATTGGTAGGGGCTACGGCAATGCTCGCAGGCACTACAGGCTATCAGGGAGCAAGCGCGGATTCAAATAGTAAGGACAGACTTATTGCTTGGATGTCTGGAACTGGAACCTTCGCCATTTACGGAGCATCTTACAACGAAAGCACACAAAAAATCACATGCAAGGTAAGGTGTCTTGGTGTAGAGCTTTCTGCCGACACTGTAATAGCGCCTTACCATACTAACTCTGGTACCGGTCAGGTTCTCGGCAACGATTTTGTTGCCTCTAGCGACGTTAACGTCCCGGACTATGCTGCGGAACAAAGAGGTGGGTGTCTGGATTTAGCTGCTTACCACTTGTACAGCGGGTCACAAGTAAACGCGAACATCAGCACTCAAACAAATGGCAGCGGCTACAGGCTAAGGGACTACAGTGCTAATGACGGGGCAATTCGTTCTTACTGGACCAACTACACCTTGCAGAATTCAACGATTGACATTATATCTACCGATGGGGCGGCAGTGAGTTCGTTTAAAGCTGGAGCAACCCATGACTTTGGCATTGTTTATTACGATGACAGGAACAGACCCTCTGGCGTTCAGCCTATCAATGAGCGGTATGTAAAGCACTTTGGAGAAAGCAGGCCGGGAAATAACAACGGTAAAACAGAGATTGATTTTAGATTGATTCATGAGCCGCCGTATTGGGCTAAGAAATGGGCTCCTGTCTACTCGAAGAACACGTCATACGACAAGGTGCTTCAAGTAGTAGTCAATGAAGCTGCTACAGGAAAGCAGACAGAGTTTACTGATATCAGGTCAAGTGATGGAATTAAGACTAGGCCAATTCTTCAGGGGTTAGAAGGTGGAATCAACGGTCAAGTCTTTATCTCAATGCGTGGCCTTGAAGGGAAGTCAAATTCATACCGCGATTTCAAGGGGGCTAAAATATCATATGAGTTCAATGAAGGAGACATTCTTAGGGTGCTTCAGTATGAAGATTCTAACGGCGTAGTTCAAAGACCACTGCATGAGTTTGCAATTACTTCGTACAAGTACTATCAAGACGATGACCAGAATCCTATTAGGCTGGCCGACAATAGTGATGGAGATGACGAAACAAACTACAGACGTAGTGGATGGTTCCTGACGGTAAGAGACAACAACACACCGGGGTTTTCTCGCGGTGATGTTCTTCTTGGTAAGGACTTTTTTGCTCAGAACTGTCTGGTTGAAATTTGCACACCTCGAAAAGAAACGCCAGAGGAATCTCGCATTTACTATGAAGTAAAAAAGCAGTACGACATTGTTGAGGTTGGTGGCGTTAGGACTCACGCGGGCGACAGGTCAAACAGCGTGGCACCCACCTTCGACATTTCCATACTCACTGCAACTACTTTCTTCTCGTCACAACGACTGTACCTTGGAGACAGGATTGACACTGACCTATCGACGGTATTTGTAGACACTATCAGGCCCTTGGAAAATGGGCAGTATGCTTACACGATAGCAGGTTCCTCGTTCCAAATTCCGGGCGAGTTCGGTACCGTTAGCGCAACTTTAGACGCTACTGTAGGTAGCGCAAACAGCATACACAAAGGGGTAGTAACACTAACATCTGGGGACGTATTCCTCCGTATCAGAGAACAGCTTAGCAATCCAGAGGATGATTACAACCCCACGGGTGATTCAACTATTACGTATAAATACAACCCGACGGAGCCTGATAACCAGCTGTACAGGAAGTGGGTAATTGAAGATGAGTCTGTGAATGACTTCTTTGATTCTAAAGCTGTCAGTATCGGTAGACCATTCGTTGAAACACCAGACCAAAAAGAAATCAGACGGCACACTGCCATCACATACAGCGCTCCGTTTGCATCCGACTCATCCGTGTTGATGTTGTCTTCATTCAACCCTGTTCTATACCCATATAAGGATTACAATTCTAAGAATGGTGCTGTATGCTACTTGATTGATAAGGGAGAGGGCATCTTTACGCTACAGGAAAAGAAGGTTAGCTCCACCCCAATTGGTAGACAGCTAATCGAATCTGCAGGTGATGGAATGCTTGTTACCAGCACTAACATACTCGGTACTGAAACGTACTTCGCCGGTGCTTTTGGGCCGGGCCTTAATCCAGAGTCTGTAATCGAGAGGTTTGGAGTAACCTACTTCTGCGACATGGATGCTGGTAAGGTGTTTGCTTTGTCAAGCCAAGGTATTGAACCTATTAGCGACAAGCACATGAGCTCTTTCTTTGAAGGTCTATTTGCTGACCTGTTGCTCAGAGACTCAACCCCAAGAATCCCATGCGGCATTGACCCTGAAAACGATGAGCTTGTCGTTACTACAGAAGCTCAAGACGTTAACGATATTATTGTTGATGGTGATGCTATTGGGGATTTGCAGAAGCCACCGGTTAATGCAAGGGTAGCGAATCCTTCTGGGAAGGTGAAGCCTGTCTACGGAAGTAGCAATATGATGACTTGGGACAAAGACCCAATCAAGTGGAATGACGCAAACATTACAGAATCATACTTGCCAGAGTGGGATACCTTGGGGGAATCCATCATGTTTATTGACAAGCTTACAGAGCGGGGCTCGGTGTTTGTTGACCCCAGTAAGAGAACGACAACAGCTGATGCCAGAATTGACATACTAACCTCGGACAACAAGCATCGTGGCGTTGCGTTAATCAACCCGGCTGATGGTTCTGTTTCGTTCCCCTCAAGCATTATTAAAATTGGGGACTCAACCGATTCAGCTGTATCAATTACAGTTACTGACGGTGTTGATGATGACGGACACACCCTTGCATACAGCACTACTAAGGGGTTCTGGTTAAGCTTCTACTCGTTTAACCCTGAGATGTACACTAACCTACATAATAGGTTCTTCTCTTTCGAGAATGGGCAGATGTACAGGCACAACGTTAACGACACGAATAACAATTTCTATGGCACGCAATACGACTCCATGGTGGAGCTGGTGTCTAGGCAAAATCCCTCAACAGTAAAGGTGTACAACGCTATTGGGCTTGAGGGTGATAGTAATTGGGATGGCACCATCTCTAACTCTTCTCAGACAACCAACATTACGGCAGAGATGTTTGAGAACAGAGAGGGTATGCGATACACTGTTATTCCAAAGGATGTTAGCGATGCAGCATCTGATTCCTCTGGCTCAAACATTATCGTTCTTGGAGAGGTAGACCAGCTTTCAGGGGCGTCACTCAATCAAGTAAGGTTTAAAAACAGAATAAGCAATCTGCCATTTGGTATTGGCGATGAGATTAGAATCCTTAGCTTAAACTCAACATCCACTACAGGTAGGGTAATAAACAAAGTCTTGGATAGGAAGACTATTCAGATTGATGGCTCGGGAGTAGGTCTGTTTGGCACAACACTTATCGCAGTATCTAATGATGAGGTTAATGGAGACCACATGAGAGACTACTACGCTAAAGCAAGGCTAACAAACGACAGCACAGATGATGTCGAACTTTATGCAGTAAATATGAACTATACCCCATCACCTTTACATGACGATGGGCAAACATCTAAACAACAGTAATCATGCCTAAAGAGATTGGAGAACAGCTTATGGGCGATATCCTCGGACTTGGAGTAGGCTCTATCACGGGGGCTATCGGGGGTGTAGTGGATATTGCTCAAGGGGTTAAAGCCAAGAGGCTGGCTGGAGCAGAGCAACAAAAAGCGAATGCTGAGCTTGAAAAACTAAAGGCGTCTCAACCCTCTTTATCTACTCCTTCTGAGTACTACGATGCAGTGAAGAATGCGTATGACCAGAGGCTGCTTCAGATGAGAAATCAAGACATCAACAGGTCTCTTGCTACTACAACTCAAGCTGCACAACAATATGGCTCAAGAGGTCTTGGCTCTATCATGCAAGCTCAACAGCAAGCTCAGTCTCAACTGAGTCAGGAGGCAATGAACCAGCAGCAGCTTCAAACTCAAGCGCTCACTAACTTAGCTGGAGCAAGACAGCAAGAAATTCAGCTAAGGGAAGCTAGGTCAACAAGAGACCTTGAGTACGGGTATGATGCAAAGGCTTTGGCAGATGCTCAGATGGCACAGGCCAAGCAACAAATTGGTCAGGGCATTGCTGGTGCCGTAGGAGGTGTCGCAACTTTGGGTGCTGGTGCGCTACTCGGTAAGTCTATGGGGTATCTTGGCACTGATGGCGGAAAAAAGAAACCCAATACAGGTGCATTACGTGATGGGGTAGATTCCCCGTTAAATACTGGAGGGTTTCAGCCAGATTACAATTATGCTGAAGACGGACTCAAAGTCCAAAAGACTCCGGGGGAGTTTAACCACGATACCAATGAGATGTATGTGGTTGACGAGGATGGAAGAGAGGTCGGTATCGCGCTGACTGGGGGTGAGTATGTAATTAATCCAGAGGACGCTAGAAAAATGAGAGAGCTTGCGGGCAAGGGCAAGACTTCGCTTCATAAGTTCGTTGGCAGTATGGTCAGAAGATTCGAAAAAGCAAACAACAATGGCTGAGGGAACTAGATTTAAGACAGGGTACTTAGCTCCTAGCGTGAGCTACGCTCAGATAGGCAAGGAGATGGGCGAGTCTATTCGCCTTAGTCTTCAGGATATTTATGACCGTCAAGAACAAAGGAAGGCTAGGCTGAACGCTACATATGGCCTGACAAAAGCCTTAGACGAGAGTGTTCCAGCAGGGATAGCGGCAAAGTACAGAGATGGCGGTCAGATACTATTGAGAGAAATGCAGGAAGCCTCGACTCGTGCATATCAAACTCAGAACCAAAGCGATGTAGACGAGTATCTAAGACTCAAGGGTGAGTTTATCCAATTCAGAAACGTAGCCTCTGCTAAAAGCGCAATGGACACCCAAACCAGAAACTCTATTGCTAGTGGTTCTTTCCAGAACCTTTCCGGCACGGTAGAGGAAAACCTCCAGCTTTATAACGAATACAATAAGGCTGAGTACACGTGGAACCCAACAACAAAAAGCCTTGAGGTTAAGGTGGGTGATAGCTATATGCCGTGGCAACAATCTAACATTGGCAACATGGACGAGGTATTCATGCCTCAGACATTGTGGGCAGGAACAGATTACATGCCTGAAAACGTAGGTGCTGACATCTATGAATCGTTACTGTCTGGAAAAGAAGATATTCTTCAGGTAAGGGACAAGGGGTACGCGATTGGACAGATTGATTCAGAGGCTGCATACAGCCTCATCAGCAAAGACTTGCAGTCCAGATTGAGAATTAGAACTCCCGAGATGCTTGAGGCGATTCAGGCCGTTGCTTACAAGGCAATCAATAGACCTCACTCAACAGAGCTCAGTCAGGCCGACATAGCTGCTGCTGCTCAACTGTACAACGGGGAAGTTATGTTTGAGACTGCGCTGCCAGACGGAAGAAACATGGCATCTGGTAAACTAAATGCCGAGGGGGAGTGGGTGTTCGATGTGTCCGATGACGAATTGAGTAAGCTGATGGGCGACAGCGAATACGCTGACACTAGAAACGCTCTTAAGGTTTACTTGGAAGCATCCGCAGAAAGGGCTTACAACCTCATCAAGGTTCAGGAAGAAACAGCTGCACTCAGAAGGCAGAACCTTTCCGAGATTCCAGAGGTTGAGGAGCCAGAGCCAGAGCAACAGTACAGTCCACTCGAACCATTTACTGGTCCGTTATCTGTCGAGTCCGGCGACGTAGAAGGAGATATTGTCTCAATGCCAGACGCATACAAGATTAAGGCAAGTGTTCCGGGGCGCTCATATAAGATGGTAATATCTGGAAGAGCTCTCCGTGTTGCCGCTGATGCACAGGGTAATGAAGTTGATGAGACAACGATGCCTGCAGGGGACATCAAGGTTGAGGTGGAAAATCTGATTTACGGTCCTAATGGAGATTTGGTTGGGTTTGACTTGGCTACAGGTCCGGGTATCCTTGAGGGGGTATTACTTGACCTAGACGGCACGCCCATCAAGTCTGTTCAGATTAACAGACAGAACGACCCCGAGGCATTTGAAGAGGTTGAGACTACAATCCTTCAGGTTGCAGCCCCCTCCAAGAATAAAAGAAGTGGAGCTCAACTATTGTATGACTCCAGAAGAAGAATTCTTGACGAGTATAAGATTGAGGATACGCAAGACCCGATGGTCAAGGAGTCTATTGAAGCTCAAAGTGCATTCACCCAAATGCTTACAGCACAGTTTGGACAGAAGTATGCTGAGAACCTCAATAACGCAATTGGTAACCACCCATACAACGAGCGAGCTGCGCTTAGACTTCGTATCTTTGAGGACGTCATGGAAGGCACCTACCCTAAGATTGATGGCGATGGGTTCGTAGTCTTTGAATAAACTAACGGAGTATGAATCCAGAACTTAAGGCTCTAGTTGAAGAAGCCCGACAGCGGGGCGCAAGTATGTCTGAAATTAATCAGATAGTTTCGAAGTACTACGACGAAAAAAAAAAAATTTCAGAGCCGCAGATACAAGGCGAAGAAGCCTCACCGTCTCAGCCCATTTCGGAGGTGGGTTCGTTGGGTTCAGAGCCGAGTACAGTTCTGGGTGGAAGACCAGAGCCTACAGTTTCGGATTTACTTCAAAGACCACGGATAGGTGACAGGGTTGTTCCTGAGTACACAGCCGACCTGCTCAATGCTTACGTAGAAGACCTTGATAACGCCTATTTACAGGGCGTATATGAGAACTTTGACGTAGACAGATACAGAGAGGTAGCCGAATCAGGCCAAGTATTTCTCGCGCCCTTCGACCAAGGGAGTAGCGCTGTAAGAAACAGTCTCATTAATGACTCTATGATGCGGTATGATTCTGCTCGTACAGCAGATGAAAAAGACGCAGCCAAGAAAGAGATTGTTGACCTACTTTACCAGTCTGAAGACCCAGACTTTGAGATAAACAGATTTTTGCTGGCAGGTACTAGTGATGACCTGACCAACAACATGCTTGGCCGCGACGAGGTGGAGGGTGAAGTGTTGAGCCAGCGATACACTGTCGAGGAGAGGGCTAATGAGGCCATGAAAAGACTCGGCGGTCAGGCAGCCATGGTGAGCGGGCCAAAGCTCCGCGAGCTGCTTCCTGATTACGTTAAGAACAACCCTGAAGAACTGTCCAAGTACGAGCGATACCTCATGGATGAGTTCGGAGTTGTGGTTGACTTGAACAATGACACATACGTTGGTGGTTACGAGTACCTCAAGGACAATTCGTCCGGATTCATGGCTACTGTTTCAAAGGCTTGGAAGGAGAATGTTGCCGGAGCTAAGTACATGCTTGGTGATATGTGGGCATCAATGGCTGGAGATGACAACATGGTTTCCCGATACCTAATTGAGTCAGCCGACGAGGGTAAAAGACTTGCAGAAGAAGCGGCAAAGAGACTTCCGTTCTCACTTCAAAGCTACTGGGATAGGACTGGCGACGTGATGGACAAGGTAGGAAAGGAGCTGTCTACTGGTGAGGTGGGGCTTGCTGACGAAGCTATCAGCCAGTGGATTGACGAATCACTTAGACTTGGTGGAGAGTCGGTGCCTATGATGGGTGCTGCTATTGCTTCGGGTTACGTAACTAGGGGCGCCTCGATGCGTAGTATGGGCTATGCAAAAGCTGTAAAAGGACTAAGGGGCGCCGAAAGGGTTGCGGCTCAGAGAAAGTTTATCGAAGCCAACAGAACTCTTGAAACATTAAAAAAGGGCAGAACCACGGTGTCTGCTCAGATGGGCAAGCGTGCTCAAAGGACTCAGCATGCGGGAGCTTTTGGAGCTACCACATTCATGGGCATGGCGTCTACCTACAATCAAGTACGCGACGAGAAGTGGTTCCAAGATATGGACGGCTTTGAAAAGGCTGGATACACCAGCGTAATGGGGTTCTTGGAGGGAGCGCCAGCGTTTGTTGGTGCTGCTATTGCTACTAATACATTAAGAGCCGCTAGTCGCAAGGGCGTAGAAAGCTTTGCGAGAGGCTTGATGAAGAGTGTTGGTCTAGGTATGGTAGAAGAAGGTCTAACTGAAGGCACTACCGCAGCCGGGCAGTACTACGTAAACAGCAAGGTAAACCCCAACATGGAGTTTAGCATGGAGGGCTTGTGGGACGCAACGAAAGAGGGTTGGCTTGCGGGTGTTGTTCTTGGAGGCGGGGTCGCTGGCGCTGCGGGTGTAGCTGCGGGTGGATTAAGAGCTTCTTCTCTCGCAGTAACAGCAACCAATTCCATCAGAGACAGGATTGTAATCACCAAGCTTGCTGAAGACTATGACAATGCACCAACCAAGGAGCTGAGAAAAGAGATTGGTAAGAAACTGAACGATGCCATTGCTAGGGCTTGGGACAGAAAGCTAGGCAGAGCAAAGTTCTACGAGGGTCTTGCTGAGTCAAACCCAGAAGCATTCCAGAAGATTGAAGAAATTCAGAAGCGAATTGCTAGGCTTGGTATTGAGCACAGTAGGGCTCAAGATGCAGACACAAGGGCTAAGCTTAAGGCAGAGATGACAGCCCTCCTTGATGAGAGAGGTAGGCTTGACGGTGAGTTCGGACTTGAGTATGACCTCGACATTGAAAGCGAAACCAATAGAGTGCTTAGAGGTATCTCTAGAATTGACAAGAGATACAACGGATATGGTGAGCTGTTCCAAGGGGACGCTGACTCTGTAACCGTAACAGCTGAAAATGCTGATGTGGTTCTTGATGCTATCAACAGCACCACGTTTGAAACTATCGACCAGTTTGACGACGGCTCATTCAAGAGTGGTTCTCAGATGCAGAAATCATTAAGGAATGTGGTTACGGCTGTTAAAGCTTTAGCTAAGACAGGTAAGCTCAAGGGTGTTACGATTCACAAGACGCTTGATTCTTTCAAAGCCGCCACTGGTCGTGAAGCTAGGGGAACATGGATGTCTAAGGGTGAGATACATATCTACGCCCCTGCCATCTTACAGAACACTGGTTTTCATGAGGCTTTCCATGATGTCGTGATTGAATCTCTCGGAGAGGAAGCTGTGACAGGAATGGCGGATGCGTTCTTTGCGTCTCTTACTGGACCACTAAGGGCTAAGTATATAAACTTCCTGAAACAATACGGAGAAGCTGGTGATATCCGCAAGGCCATTAAAGAAAACAAGGGTATTGCTGAGGAGTTTTTGGTTGAGCTGTTAGGTGACATGACCGCAGGTAACGTGGACGTCACCGTAAAGAAGGGGTTGATTAACACTCTCAAGTCATTCATCAATAAAGCACTCAAGACAATCCCCGGCGTAGACATCGACATATTAGATGCAGACCCTAAGTTCCAAGACCTAGTTGATGCAATGCAGAAGCTCACCGGTCAAATGGCAGCAGGCGAACAGCTAACGGCTACCGAAGATGTGCGCACGGCAGCTATCAAGGCTGGCTATAATGCCATGATGGTAGAGCTTGAGGACTTGACATCTCCAAAGCTTCAGGGCATGGAGGCGAGGATGCGTGATGTCGAGGAGGTTACTGATGCGGCTAGGTATGCTAACGCAATGGCAGAGGCTACTGATAGAATGCGAGAGCTCAAGATGAAGATGTTCTTGCAGGTAGACCCAATGACTGTCGAAGATGCCCAACAGATTTTAGACGATGGCGGCAAGCTGTTCATGACCAAAGATGGTTTAGCTGGCGCTTACGTAAAGGCTAACGGATATATGGGTGGACTGTTTAAGAACCCAGACTCTCAACTCAGTGCGGTTAGCAAGCCCTTGCAAACAATCAGACAAAGGGAGGGTGGTAGGTTTTACGATGCCTTTGCAACCAAGCTTGAAAACATTTACGTGGGCAACGGATGGAAGCCGGTAGCTAGACTGGACTTTAATTCTGAATTCGCACCCGAAGGATGGAACGACCCCGACTCACCCCTTAAGAATCAACCAGACGTAGTCTTCTTTGTCAAGGGTGAGGGAGAAGTTGGAGCGGGTATCCGTCTCAATGATTACATGGAGGCGTTTGATTACGCTGAACGTCTTGCAAACGGCAAAGCGCAGGCTATGCTTACCTCGCTTGAAGACAAGCCGGGTAGAGATTCATACCTCGCTGCTGAAGGCGTTACAGAAGTAGAGCTAGACGAAAGAAGAGAACAGCTAAAACTAGATGAGAGCCAGAGACAGAAGCGAAGCCCCAAGGTGGTTGACGCTCTCAAGGATTACGTGGCGCAAGAGATTACTCAAGAGCAGTACATTCAGGTTGTCAGGGAAGAGACCCCTATCACACCATTTGTAACTGTTCCTGAAGTGCCAACCACACTTGATATCGGTGCGGCACTAACTAGCAACAAGCTTGAGTCAGGCATCATTGGATTGAACAAAGAAATTCCTGACAACTACTACGTGGGTCTGAGACTTGATATTCCAGCTTACGATAATTACGATGTATGGGTAGTGTCTATCCACCAAGGAGCAAGAGGCGATGAACGTGCTCCAAACCTAGGCGGCAAGTCTATTGGGTACGGGCAAACAGCTCTAGCTACCAACGTAGAGTTTCATTCGGTAGCCAAGGGCGCGTTGAACATAGCCATTGAAAAGTCAAAGACTACAATCGCTAGGATGTTTGGGGATTGGAACAACCACAATCCACAACAGCTCAGAGACAGGGCTGAAGAGATTATGAATAGCGAGGAGTACAACATGTCCGACCTTGCAATTGGAAAGCTCGAAGGGTGGGTACAGGTTGGCATGAATCCATTTAGACATAGCTGGTTTTACGACAAGAGAGACGGCAACCCAATCGTGTCCGCTTCTGAGGTAATTCAAATCGGAGCATTGGTGTTGGCGAAAGATGTAGAGAAGGTGTCGCCAGCTGACGAGCGATTCACTGTGGTAAACAAGGATGGAACCACAGTTAAGTTCCAGCACATTCTTCCGGGCCAGACCGTAAAAAACACGGAGGCCATGTCTACCAACAAGGCTCAGAAGTTTGGTAGGTTTTCTAACAAGTATGCTAAGGATGACTCTGAGTTCAAGAAGTTAATGCGCCGAGCTGTCGTCCACAATCAGGACGCATTTGAACTACTGGAGGATAGGACTATTATGACATCATCTCCTGACAACCTCATGGTTGGGGATGTTTACTTCGATGATGAGTTGATATTTAGCGGAGGTGGTGGAGTATTCTACCCGGTCAAGTCTGGAAATGTGTGGGCGTTTGCTGACACTAAAGAGGCAAAGGTTGTGGCTGACAAGATTAACGCTATGCGTAAGGCTTCGCCAGACGGAAAGGTGTTCTTTACATTGATTAGCGGAACCCAAGAAAAACTATTCAGCAACACTGGTGCGCTTAGAGCTTCTGAGATTGTTCTGAGAAGACTAGTCGAACAGGGCGTGATGGCTGAGTCCGTATTTAATAAGCTACTCATCGACACCTTTAAAGAGACATTCCCTAAAGACCGACCAGTTAGGATTGACGGTTCAAGAGCTGAGGTTGCAGAGAGAATCCTTGAGTACATGGGCGATGTCAAGGCATCAACCTTTGGCAAGCGTAAGTACTTTACGGATAGGATGTTTGTCAACATGGGCGTTGCGCTCAAGGAGAATCAAGAGGCTAGAGATGCCATCCAAGAAATGCTTGATACGGATAAAGTAGGCAAGACTCAGGGTGGTAGCATGGTCAAGGCTATTGTAGCTCGGATGCTCACGGAAGAGTTCCTTCAAGGAGTGCCTCCCGGCATGATTTATGGAGCTATTGAGATTGACTCCGATGTGACATTCGTAGAGGATGCTGAGGCTTCAGCCATATTCCCTGCGGCTGTAATTCAAGTAGACGAGAACGGCAATAAAAAGCAACCGAAGCTCCACCTGTTCAAGGATAAGGTGCCAGCTCAAGATGTGCTTACTACTGAAAGAGGCTTTGACTTAGAGCCATTTGTTGAAACGTTCTCAGAGAACAAGTACAAGGACAGGAAGAACCCAAAAGCTTCAGCTGCTGCTGCGTGGTACGCTCTACTCGGTCTCAGGAACCAGCCATACGGCATGGCTAGGATGAAAGGCAAAGCACAGAACATGGTGCAAGAGGAGGGTAAGGCGCAGGGTAACCTGATTCGTTTGGTGTCACAGATGATTGACGCTAAGTACCCATCACCAATTGTTAAAAGGGATAAGAGAAGAAAGAATCCCGTAACCAGTATTGACGAGAGCGCACAGATGGATGCGTTTGTCAGAGTGAAGAAGGAGGTTATCGAAACGCTTACTGGTTATGGTATGACCAAGGAGGCAGCCGAGCGTTTGTATAAAGAAGCTGTTGCTTACAAGCAAGGCCGAACTCAAGGCAAGAGAGAGGGTATGCGCGTGGCTATGAAGCATGCGGCAGAGACTCGCAAGATGTCTACTAAAGCCAAGAATCTAAAGAAGTCTCTCGAAGAGCTTAGGGATAAATCTGAAACCTTCAACGAGTTTCTCGCCAAGGCTATTGAGCTTATTGATGCCCGCATGAAGGAGAATGCTAAGACTCCGTTCACACGAGGGCAGGTCAAGTTGTTGGTTAAGTACATAAGACAAGCTCATAGGACAAGCGGCAAGAAAATAAAGGAGGAGGGGCTCGATGCTATGCAGTCATTCATTGACAAGATTTCCGTCATCTTCGACCAGCGTGATACAAAGGCCGAGATGCAGAGATACTTGGATGGTATTAAACACGCAAGAGACTTGCAAGCCAGACTCAAGAGGATGGCTAAGGTTCGTGGACGTGGAGCCGCACCTAAAAACGTTACGACATACGCAAAGATTGCCAACGGGTTGGCAGCTATCAACCCATCCCTGCTTCCACAGGCAGAGCTTGAAAACTTTGTTAAGACCCTGATGCAGACCATCAGTTCCATGTCGAAATCAAAGGCTGTATTCGATAAAGAGATTGAATCGTACATAGGGGTAGCCTTTCCTAAGACAGATGCTGAAACACTGAGGGCTGTGCTGAGTTCATACTCCGCGATGGAAGAGCTTGGACGACAATCTCTATTCATGGCTAGAGCTCAGATGAGAGCGGCTAAGAACAAGACAAGCGTTCAGGAAGAGTATGACAAACTGGTAAAGAACTACGAGCGTAGCCGATTATCCTCCAGTCGTCGCGCTATACTCAACTTTATTGATGACAATCCCACCGTCAACCACCCTGATACTGGCGAGTTGATTGCGCTTGATGAAAACAATCCAGCGCACATTGACATCATCACCCAGATTCTTGCAGAGCAGGCATCGACAAAGGAGGAGCTGCAGAAGGATGCTATCATCTATGACGTACTTGTGCCTCGCATTGCAGCCAACATCGAAAAGCTTCTTGAGGACAGCCAGATTGCTGACATTCTAGGAATCTACAGTGTAGACGACTTGGACATTGACCAATTAGTGAGGCGACTTCAGATGCTCAAGCGTCACCACATCATCAACCTTGACTACAGGCTAGACGACTACATCATTAACGATTCTGTTTATGGTGTCGGGTACATGCACTCGCTTGTCAAGGGTGTGATTGACATGCCTAGCTCTATCGCAAAGCTCTCCAATTCTAAAGGGTTAAGGGCTAGGGCCAAGGTGTTGCTCGGGCCGCTCGACACAGTTAATTCCTACTTATCCAACCTCATACCAACGGATAGGCTTACGTTTGCTAAGCTGCGAGTAGCTGTCGGGCTTGCTCAGATGACTAACAGTTTTGCTAAGGCTGACTTCATGCACGCTCAAATTGTAGAGTTAATTGAAGCTGAAGTCAATAGAATTACAGAGGAGGGAGGAAGCGTTACCACCAAAATGGACAACGCTATTGCTCAGTTATATTCCATGGCAAGGCAGATGCCAGAATTCGAGGGCGAGCGAGGAGGTGCTGAAGCTGCGTGGTATATCGAGATTCGAAATGCCATGCGTAGAACGATTGACTACTACGAACAGCAGCAGACGTTTAGCAGAGAGGAGCTGGATGAATTTGAAGACGCATACAGCTTTCTGTTCGGGGGTGGGACAACATTGCCGGAGCTAATCAGCAAGGTCGAGAATGAAAGAAAAGACATCGCTGAGTATGTTCAGTTCATGAGCGACATTCATTCAACACTTATGCCTCAGTTCAGAAACTACGTAGAGCGATACTTGGGCAAGGAACTAGAGGCCGAAGAGAACTACACTGCGTTTGAGGTGATTCCTGAGACTGGTGTTACCGACGTAGATGACCTTCTTAGAATGCGAAAGTCGCTGCAAGAGCAGCTGGCAAGTACATCCTTATCAGGTGCTAAGAAAGTTGCGGGCAGTAGCTTCGAAAGAAATCCTCGTTCACTTAAGGGTAAGAATAGAATTGGCCTTGACTTCTTCTCTATTAACGAGAGAACGCTAAGGGATAACATCATATTGTCGCACACTGTTGGTGACGTGGTTGCTGCCAATCATGCATTGAATAGCGATGCAATGAAGAACCTTATCCCTGACACGTCCGCCCGAAAAGACCTTGAAAGAAAGATTATGCTGTACGTGCAGCAGGATACGGGCAAGATTCCTCCGGTATTTCAGCCTACATTCAGAGTCAAAGGAACTAGATTCATCAACCCTCTGTACGTTGTAAGAAACGCTGTGGTCATTAAGGCTTTTGGCGGCGTGTTCTTTCAGACCCTTAAGCAAAGCACGGTTCTAACCTCGGTAATGTTCCAAACTAAGAACCCACTGCAAGCCATCCCATATCTGGTCGGCACCGTGTACGAGATGGCAGCATATACACTGAAGACTGGAGTCAGAAAGGACAGCAAGATGGCTCTTGATGACGGAAGGTACAAACTGTTACAGAACTCGCCTGTATTCCAGAGGGATTACGAAGCAGGAAACATCGACCCATACACAGGTAAGATTTCGTTTGATGAGCCAGCAGTTCTGAAGGTCACTCAGAAGTTTACCAACTGGTCGTTGCAGAACCTCAAGGGTACCGATAAAGTAGCGGCGGTAGCTTCATGGTTTACGTTCTACGCTGACGCGCTCATGAGCGAAGGGGTAATCCAAAGCTTTGATGAGATTGATTGGGATGCGGAGGCAGCTAACCCCAATGCAACAGCACTGAGTTACGCTGATGCCATGGTGAGTAAAGACCAAGCCGCATCTACACCAAGGGAAGCCGCTGACCTTTACCAACAAGAGAAGGGAATCAAGTCTGGTATCGCCTACCTCGCTCAAAATATTCTACTGCCATTTTCTAGATTCGCCGTCAACAAAAAGAGAAGCATCTCTTCGGACGTAATAAGAGTTGCGAAGGGCGATGCTCAAGCCAAGAAAGAAGGGGCCATCGCTCTGGTCGGACACGCTGCTGAACTCACTTTGTTTGCATACGTAAACAAGATTATCATTCCAGCTCTGGCATCTCTTGTCATGGGTGATGAGGAAGAAGAGAAGATGGAGCCAGAGAACGTTTGGAGAGACATTGCTACGCAGGTTGCTGTCGATGCTCAGCCATTGCCTCCGTTCGGAGTCCTTGACAATGGAATCAAGTCAGCGATGAACAGATATCTATGGTATCCGATGGATGTTTTAAGAGAGGGTGACTTCAACTTGGGTGACGAAGACGGGTATGAGAGATGGGTTCGACTTAACAAGGGGGCAACCATGTACTACAAGGGTGCGCCAAAGGATGCGACGCAAACCATCTTCCGTGGACTGGGTCCATACGGTGACTTCCTTGATGATGCGAGAACAACCATAGCCAACATTAACCTGCCGAACAACAAGGTGGTCTCGTCTACTGGCATGGAATACTACGTCAGGCCAGAAGATAAGGATGCCCTCACTATGCACTACTTCTTAAAGCTGGGGTTGATGAGCGGTCAACTAATCGGATTGTCAAGCAAGGAAGTTGAGACGCTGGTTAAGAAGATGGATGACTTGGCTAGAGATAGGAGGTTGTCTTCGGAATCTGCTCTCGCTGGATACGAAAGCGTTGCCGAGAGATATGGTCTTGAGTTGGCTGAGGGTCAGGGTAGAGAGCGTGTCTCTGAGTTGGTGTCCAAGGCAGACAATCCGTTTGACAAGATTAGAACCACCAACGAGTTCAAGTCAAGCATTAAACCTGTAGTAGCAGAGAAACATATGCAATCTTCCTACCCAGAAGACTACAAGAGGTTTATGCGAGAGGCCAGACAGCTACCCAAACAATTGAAGAACGCTAGAGATTATTACGCATACCTCAGAGGTAAGAGAGAGAGCATGGAGACAAGCGAATACAAATCGTTTAAGCTGTTCCTTGACACATATCTTGGTCTTGTAAGACCCAGCTTCTTTGTGGAAGAACGATACCTTGAATCAATAGAAGAATGAAATTAGAAGTAGTAAGATTCAGCAGCCAGAAAGACAGCACGCTAGGCTTGTTGTTTGACATCACAAGTGGTGACCGCAAGTTCATGGCCTATACTCTTGAGGATGAATACAGAGATGTAAAGGTCATGCACGAAACGAGAATACCTGCTGGTACATACGACATTACTCTTAGAACAGTAGGTGGTTTTCATTCCAAATACTCTAGCAGGTTCGGGGATATTCATAAGGGTATGCTATGGGTAAGGAACGTGCCGAACTTCGAATACATACTCATTCATGCTGGTAACGACGACGACGACACTAGTGGCTGCTTGCTGGTGGGCGACACCCAGACAGAGAACGTACAGTCTGATGGGTTTGTAGGCAGCTCGGTAAACGCATACAAAAGAATCTATACACCAATAGCTGAGGCCATTGAGTGTGGCGATGAGGTAACAATAACATACATTGATTTCGATGGAGCAGAACAAAAAAATTAAGGACACAAACCTTGGTAAATGGCTTGCCGAGAAAGCACCTAACATACTCAACACTGTAGGTGACCTGTTGCCCGACCAAGGTGCGCTTGGTATTGTAAAGAACTTACTGGACAAAGAGCCCGGCATCTCACCAGAAGAAGCCAAGGCTAGGGTAGACGCAGAGATTGCGTATCAAAACAACGTGACTGAGCGGTGGAAGGCAGACATGAACAGTGATGTCAAGCTCGCTAAGCTTATCAGACCTGTGACACTCATCACACTTATGGTTATGTTTTGCCTGACCATGGTGTTCGACAGTATGGACAACTGGCCGTTCAATGTAAAAGACAGCTACATTGACCTGCTCCAAATCCTTATGCTGACATCGTTCGGAGCGTACTTTGCTGGACGCACCATTGAAAAGTCAAAGAGGTGACACGGCTACTTGCCCTAGTCATGGCAACTGTTGCTTTGTCTGCAACAGCTCAGGACTCTTGCGTGGTATTTGGGGATGTGGCGACTCAGCCCAAGATGATGGGCTTCTTGTATGACCCGGTCACATTAAAGAACATTAATTATGTCGTTCACATCCATCATACTGACAGCTCAATCTATGACTATAGTTACTTCAGTGAAGACCTTGTTTGGGATGCGCACGAACATCTTAACGAGGAATTCGAAGAGGCGCTGTTCACCTTTGATTTACATGGCATAGAGTATCACGACCTCGATGAGCTGGAAGGGGGACAAGAGCTACTGGCTCAATACAACACCTGTGTCCCGTACAGCTACTACGGCTGGACTGTTGCAGAAAACTACCTTGAGCCATTAATTTGGGACCAAGATATTTATATGAACGTGCACATATTCCCGCAGTTCTGCTCTGGAATTCTAGGTTTTGCATGGACATCTCAAGCTCCCACTCCATTCGATGGTGTATGGATAAGGTCTAATGTCTTTGGCAGGCTTGGAGACCATCTCTGGGGAGCACGAGACGAAAACAAAACCATGATTCATGAGGTTGGTCACTACCTAGGATTGCAACACGTATTCAAATCCGTTGACTTTTGCGGGCAGGACTTAGGTGACTGCGCTGAGACTGGAGACTATGTATGCGACACTCCCCCAATAAAGGTGAGCTGGTCATGTGACAACCCTATATGCCCACCGGCTTGGAACCCGGCACAACCTTGGGCAGACTACGTTCACGACAATCACATGGATTACTATGTTGATTCTTGCCGTCATAATTTCACTGCCGGTCAGATAGAACGGATGCATGCAATCCTATCTATCACACGACCAAACATTGTTGACACAGACGATGATGATTTCTGTATCGGGGATGTTAGTGGTGACTACGTAGTAGGCACTAACGATTTACTTATGTGCCTAGACCATTTCGGTGACCTCGATTGGCTTGAGGGGGATTTAAATGGCGATGGGTTCTTTACTGTGACAGACTTCACAATTGTTCTGTCTCAATGGGGGACTATTTGCTTTGGCGCGGAGCTTGACCCATTCTATAGAGAAGAAGAAACCCCCGCCTTGAAGGGCGAGGGCTTCCGTAAGGTAATGAAACTCCTGCATCAAGCCGGTGTAACAATACCAAGATAGTAAAGCTGGCTGACCCAGCAATGCTCTATCCTTTTCATACCAGTGAGATAAAGATTGGAGTCTTCTCTCCTACGTAAGAGCCAGTGACATTGTAGTCCATGAACTCTACCGCTTCTTCGCATGTCATGCCGTCGCGTTCCATAAGGATGTGAACACACATATCGAAGTCGTACACAGCTACAATGTTTGAACCTTGAGTATGACCAAGCAGGGCGGACTCAAACCCATCGGCAAGCATGGCCTCCTCGTCAACTAAGACTTGCATGATTTGCTCTACACGAAACATCTTCATGTTCGCAATGAACTCTTTACTTGCCTTACTGCTCATCGTACTGGGCATGCTCCGGTGTCACAATCCTGAATCTCGATGTCGCTCATATCGAGAACGCCTAGGCTATTGATAGGCTGAACCTTCGCGCTCATCTCCTCGTACTGCTCTTGTGTAATCTCTTCGAACGGAGCTTGAGCAAATCCATGGTCATTGTGTAGCAAGAAGCTAACAGACTTCACGTCGTAGTAGTTCAGGGATAACCACAACTTGATATCATTAAGCTCCTCTTTCTTGTAGTAGATGGTGACTGACACGCTGTTGTCACTCCACTCTTGCTGAAGTCTTTTGATGACGTTAAGCTGGTCGATAGCTGTCATGTCTTTAGCATACATGGTACCCTTGGGAAACTTACAAGGAAACTCAACCACTACTGTGCCATGGTCTTCAGTACCGTCAAAGTTCTTCACGTACTCTATGCTATAGCCTCTATCCCTGCAAGCTTGTACAAGGTCGCTACTTGAAGCCATTCTAATTCGTCTAATGAAGTATTCTGAATATCCGGGATGAGCTCCCGGTGTAACGCCAGCAAGTAAAGACAGCGTGCCACTGGGCTTGACTGTCGTGAGTTTAATTGACTCTGGAAATCCTCTAGTTCTCGAATACTCGACATCGAATTCTCTGATTTTCTGATACACCTCACCAAGCCATTGACGCTGCTCCTCAGATGCTTGAAGATACCCAGTAACACCGATGCCCATGCGCATGTTCTTGTGCACGATGTCCTCAGTCTCCTTGACCTCGCACTTAATCGCCAAGCTGTGCTTATTTACCCTGTAAAGATACTTCGCAACCTTGAACAGCTCCTCAGCTGAGTCGATGTTGGGTAGGTAAATCTCTGCCAAGCAACAGGTCTCAAAGTTTGCAAGGCTTTGCTCAGCACACGGGTTATATCCCTGAACATCGGGGTCGGGGTATTGTGTTTCGTTAGTTCTTCCCATGCGACGAGACGAATCAAGGTTGATGAGGCCGTATGGTTCTCCGTTTCCCTTGTACCCCTCCCAAAATTCTTCGGGTAGCTGTTCGATGTTTGAGCAGATGACACTGTTATTAGACATGGCTCTCCAGTTAGGAATGCTACCTAAATCCCAGCGCTTGGCTCGCAAGAATTCGATGTCGTCATGGTCACCTAAGGCAATCTGTGCAGAACGGCGGACGTTACCTGCGACTACGACGCTACCTATAATGTTCATGATGTCAAGACAATCGACAGGGCGCAACTTTTTGCCGGCTCTACTATTGAGAACCTCGTTGATGCTCATGATTCCCTTCACCAAGTCTTCCGCTCCGCTTGCTGTCCCGCCAAAGCCCTTGATAGGTGCTCCAGCTGGTCGGATGAGGTGAGTAGCGAAGCTAAATCCCTCACCAGTCTCAAAGCTGGCTTGCAAGGTTCTCTTGAGCAACTCAACCCACCCTTCCCTTGAGTCAGGTACGATAAAGTCTGCGTCGTTTTCATCCTTCCTAACCAATTTAATTCTTTTCTTCTGAACCTTTGGTATCTGGTACACGTTCTCGCGTTGGATGTTGAACCCCACACCAGAGCCAAGCATAAGCATTTCGAATGCCCAAGTGAACGGACGGATAGGGTCATCGACTACTACGAAGGCGCAGTTCTGAAGCGATGGAAGACCAAGCCTATCGACTGTCTTAGTTCCTAGTTGCCATAAGAACCTGCCAGCTACTGTACCCTTTAGGTTCAGCATAATATCTCTCAACTCTTGCTCCTCTTCTGTAGTGAAGCCTACGTTGAGCTGCTTGTCGCACGCCTTGACCACGCGGTCTACAGTGTCCGGCCACTCTTCACTGCGCTTGTTGTTAATCTGTCTTGAATACGTTCTTTTATAGGTGACGTATCCTACTGGACCCCACGGGATGGAGTCCACCAATTGGTTGTTGTCCATGAAAAATGGATTAAAGGTTAGAAGAAAAAAGGGCTCTAATATACGTCGTAAAATCCTGCTCGTAACAGATTACGTCAGAAGATTTTAAAGTATGGACAGGTAGAAGCCAGCCCTCTGCATTCACCGTTCCGTTCTTAGTATCCCTAACGGTAGGGACGCTAGTTAAATTGCCCGACACCACAAATTCTTTTAGTTGGTCTGCCTTTATGATGTAGGCTTTGGCTTTGTACTTGTGAACTTCAGCAAGCTCAACCAGCTCATAAGCTTCCTTCACAATGTACACCCACCAATCAGAACATGTCGCCATGATTCCAGAGTCTTTGCCTGAGCGTGGGTTTTTGTATTCAATAAAGAGGTTGCCTGTCGCTCTTCTTTCTTCTCCTTTGTAGTTCAGCCAAGGTGCAGCTGAAGACTGGTCGAACTTCACCTCATGAAACTTCGCTCTCCCATCGTAGTTCCTTAGCTTCAAATCCCATCCGGGAACCTTGCCTTCGCTGTATTCAACATGAGACACTGGGTAATGGTTCAGGACAAAGTCGCCCCAAGCACGCTCAATTCTTTCAGCTACCTGTACGTCTTTGTCAAATGAACTCATGGCATTAGGTTTAGGTCTGACACCTTACACTTGTATCCGTCTACGTGCTCTACGAACTGACCATCCTTATCACCCTTTCTTACACGCTTAGCCTTCGAGAAGAACTCATCCTTCGTCAACCAACCAAGCACCCATACTCGCCACCACTCATCCTCCTGAATGACCGATGTGAATATGTAGGTATCGCATTGCTGGTGCAGACTCGTGTCCGCTATGTGACAATCAAAGTATGGAGACGGCAGCTTAGTCCTTCTTTTTGTCTTGATATCTGCAGTGAGGGGCTCTCCGTCAGGAACCCAGAGGATGTCATAATCCTTAGTGTCCTCAAGCTTTTGCTTCAGGTATTTGGATACCGCTTCCTCAGCGATGAATGCTTCTAGGTTAGCCTTGCCAGCCGTGATACTATTCTTGATATGCCCCATTTTCATGGCACGTGCTCCAGCCACCCAAACCATAGGGTCAGTGACGGTTAACTCAGGGTAGCTGCTGTTCATTAAATTCCTTCAGTGCGTGCTTAATTGACTCAAGCTCCATGATGACAGCCTTCTTGTAGTTCCTTACGTTCTCAAGGGTAAGAGGCCAGTCCTTTTCCGGACTGCCTTTATCTGTGTGCAGCTCTTCGTACAGCTCGGCGGTCAACTTATGTATCTCATCCGTTGCGTAGTGGTAAAGCTCACTGAGTTTCTGCTCAGTCATTGATGTGGGATTTTATGATTTCAATGGTGTGGTCTACCTGTTTTTTGTTCTTCGGAATGAATAGCATGTAGTCATCCATATCATTGTCGTGCATGTACTTTAGGAACAGCTTCCACCTCAACGGAAAGGTGTGCTGGGATGGAACGTATCCTTTGGTTTCAATGATAAACCTATGCTCGTGACTAATGAAGTCTGGGGTGTACTTAATTGCTAACACCACCTTGTTGGTAGCGTCGCTCATTACATCCTTGCCTCTGGTTGACTTGTAGTAAATACCCGGATACCGAAACGAGTCCACCAACTGAAACGTTTCGGACTCGTATTCGAACTTTAGCTTTGCTTCTTTAAGCTGGTCGTAGCAGTAAGTCTCAAGGGTTGACTTAAGCTTTACTTTGCCTCTGCTGAGGTCTCTTTTCTTTCTCCCCTTCAGTGGCTTCGTCAGGTTCTTTCTTCTGCGAATAGCCATGATACAATTTACGAAGCGGTCAAATCATATCTCACTTTGTTTACCAACAAGTTTTTCACTAAGTGTTGGGAACAACTTAGGCTCCGGGCCAGCTAAGCCAAACCCTGATTGCGTTGAGTTGAACTCGAACATCAATGGTTCAAGGAATGGGGTGGGCTTACCGCCTGTATCAACCTCCCTCACCTTGCGAACGTGCATCTCTACGCATCGCCTTTGAATTGCATCGTGGTGCTGAATCTTTCTGTGTAAGGTGATAAAACAATCAGCACGGTTCACCCACTTGCCGCCGTGTTCTGTGTCCTCTGCGTATGGAGCTATCTGTAAACCATCGTCGCCCTTTCTACGCTGACTCTCAGTGATGCTGTGGGCGTTCACCCATACAGCTACACTCATGTTGTTGCTGAAGGTCAGGAACTCTGATGCAGCTTCGTAATGATACTCGTGCATACCAATACCACGACCTGAACTCATCTCTGTCTTGAGGCTGTTGTAAGGGTCAACAAACAAACCGTCAATGGGTTGCTGCCTGTGCACCTTCTCACAGAAAAGAATAACATCCATGTAGCTATACGTCTTGCTGTTGTCAATGACAATGAAGTGTTCTTCTACCCACTTGCGAGCAGCCTTGCGCTCTTGATGTGTGGTGCTAGTCATCTTCTTATTCAATGCAAAGGTCATCAGCTTCATCTTGATTGCCGCTGTTCTGTTCTCAGCACTGTAGATTACCCACCTCCAATCATGGTTCATCGCGCTAGCCACGAGCATCCACAAGGCAAACGTAGTCTTACCAATGTTACTGTGTCCGTTAATCATGACGAACTCCTTCTTGAACACAAAGTATTCATCGACACGCGAGTTACCAGTAGTCATCCCAAGAGGGATGTTGCCATACACATACTCCTCAATCCAATCGTAATCAATATCATCACTGGATATGAAGGACATGTCCCCATCATTCAGCTTCATCTCACGCTTGAACCTCTCCTCATCGTTTAGCGTCTCGCCAATGGGTTGGTTCTTGCCGTTGTTGATGCCATCGTCAATAGTCTTGAGCGCACCGTCAAGGTCTTTTGGATTTCGCTTCTCTATCTCCCTTTGAAGAACCCATCGAGCTACGTCCTCTTCGACGATACCGCTCGCGATGAATCCTCCCATCAAAGTAGAGGCTTTTGCTAGTATATGATGCTTCTCTCCATCATTAGCCTTGGCAATCATCCTAGCAGCAGTATTAATCTTACTGAAGTCTGTCTTACCACCAAGCTCTGGAAGTTGCTGGTTCTCTGAACGTTCAGACAGCATGCCGCCGTATCGCTCGTACTCCTCCTTGATTACAATTTGCGGGTCATAGGATTCAAAGCAAGCGCGTGATTCATTCTCACCTGTCTTGTCAAGCTCCAGCCCATACTGGTCGTCAAAGTATGCACGAAGAGAACGATAGTGGTCACGATGCCTTTCCGTATTCGTTACCTCTACCAATGCCTTGACTCCGTCACCGCTTGGTGATATCCAGCAGGACATGACGTACTTGTCACCGGCTAGTGCCGACTTTACTCGCTCTGAATCTACGTGGTCAAAGTCTAGTACGATAAGACCACTATGATACTTCAAGGTTTCGTCACTCCGAACACCATCGGAGAACACACCACTAAAGCAGACAGCTGGAAGCTCCTGCTTAGCTTTCTTATCGCCACTTCGGATAGCCTCAACACGTGGCTGAGACTTGCCCTCCTTAATCCTCGTTAGAACATACTCTAACGTCGTAATGTGAGCTTCCTGTGTGCGATATATTGTTGGGTAAATTGTTACTCTCTTGTTTTCCATTGCGCAGGGATTCTACTTGTTGTTCATACCACTGCGCCTTCGCGATGTCCGTCTCCAATGGCTGGCCTTCCTTCTTGCCCGCCCTCATTCTGTACTTGAAGCTGTTCATCTCGCAGAACGCTATGTACTTCTCCTCCCCCCAGATGTCCTTCATCATTTCGTACACCTCCTTGCCCGCAGTCTTGTAGTGACTTGGCCTTACGTCCTGTGACTTTGATTTGGAATCTTTCAAGGAATCTTTCGAGGACTTCGATAGTCCTTTTGATGGTGTCAATTTGCTCATGCGTGTTGATTTTGTTTTTGCCTTGTGGCCTTACACGCAAAGGTACTTTTTTATCTACTTTCTCCTCCACAATCTGTGATGCAATAGCAAACCATTTACGGTAGTCAGGGCTGGACATATAGTATGTCTCGTGGCTACGGATGTAGTGATACACGCTCGTTCGCTCCAACCCAAACAGGTGAGCTATATCTGCGTGATGAAAGAATGGGTTGACCCCATTGGCAAATGCCGCTCGCATTTCTACGTTGTGCCTGAGTCTGTTTCTCTCAGGCTTGTGTCCAATCTGAAGGCAGTACTCGTCAAGTGTGTCTTGAAAGATGTTCATCTATCTGTGGTTTAATTAATTCAATTTTATCCTACGGTGGGGGGAGCTGAATACTGAGGTGGACGACCTCTAACTCCCCCCGAGTGTAGGAATACACGCTGTCTTTCCAGCAGTCAGTCTTTGATAACCATAACGGGCAATGTCCTTCACACTACGCCCCCGATTTAATCATGTCGCTCCAAGTAGAGTTAATCTAGTGACCCTACCATGCAGGCCACAAGGAGCTAGACTGGTTATCCCACCTCACCCGACAAGGTTGAGTTTAATTACGGCGTAAGCTATGCATGGAAGGTGATGGGATTTTGAATCATTAATGACTGTTTAGGCGTATAATGATGCAATATTGCTACATCATGAATGCTTAAGCATATAACGATGGGTTTGTACTCCCGACAGGATTCGAACCTGTGACCGTTTGCTTAGAAGGCAAATGCTCTGTCCAACTGAGCTACGGGAGCATACGAGGGAGGCTGACATTATTCCAAATTGCCGAACAACCTCCCTCTCAGGAAAGGGAAAACAAGAAACCTTTCCTACCTGCTATCCTTAGAAGGGTACTTCGTTGGATGTCTGCTTGTTCAACGCACGTTGCTGCTCCTTCGGTGCGTTCGGGTCGTAGACAGAGCAGAATACTTTCATTCTACGATTGTCTTCTCGGTCAGGACGAGACACGACTTCGATATACACGCGACCTTTTGAGGTAGCATACTGCTTCAGGTTGTCAAGCTCCTCCAAGGTGAAGCTAATCTTCTGAGTTACTCGTGGGGATTCAGTGTACCCCACATACACGTTGTTGCTGTTATCAGCCATGGCTTTATGAATTAAAGGATTGATTAAATTTTATGTACCGGTTGCGGGATTGTACAACTCCCATGTTACCCTCTGCGAACAACCACATCAAACGTAGTTCAATGTTGTCAGAATTCATAACCTTAGCAAGGTCTTTGTAAGGCATATGCAGTTCCTTGATTGCGTAGTAAGCAGTCATGCACCGCTCATCAAAGGTAGCTCCGCCAAACTTGCACTTCTGGCCCATGTCTGAGCCGAAATGAAGGCTCGCTTTGGTTATGAATTCATGTGGTGTCATCAGATGATTGATTTAATGTAGAACGTATCAGTCTGAATGTTGTTGTCCAAGTACGTATTGATTCGGTCAACAGCTGTATCAAACTTTTCTTTGCCCCGTTCAAGGGTCTCTTCGCTTGCCTCGAATACACCGATGGCATACGGGTAAGCTTTCTCTTGCGCTACCCAATAGAACTTGTCAAGTCCGAGTACAGTGCAGTAGATGTAGGCTTGAATGTCGTAGCCATAATCTTTAACAGCGTACCTGAATGAAGACAGACTACGGGTAGTCTTGTGGTCGCTTATGTATTCCTTGTTCAAGCAATCGAGGAATCCTCGAACAGGAATACCGTTTATCTCTTGATTGAACTCGTGTTGGTAGTCGCCGATGAGGTATTGCTCAAGCACACCACTAACCTTTAGTCTGTCAATCATCTCGTGGGCTTTCTTGTAGTCTTGAATCCCGATGAGCTTTACTCCTTTCTCTTCGGCGTCATCTTCCCACTGCTTGACCCACTCCTTGTACTTGTTGGTCATTCGTGGTGCACGGCCACCAATCTCTGCGCACTTCTTCTCGTCGTCAATCACCATGAATTGCTTCTCGAACTCTTCAGGTGTGAACAGGAGGCAGTCGTACATACTCCCGAAGGTCAGCGCATCGCTCTCCTTGAAGAGCTGTCCTCTCATGTACATCTCCCACAACTTCATGTCTTGAAGTGCGTACTTGATAGAGCTGTATGAGAGATGCCCCTTGCCTACAGCTTCAGCTAATTTGATACTCAGCATTATCCGTTGACGTATTCGACGAGCTTGTTGTATTGCTCCTCATCAAACTTAGTCTTACACTGCTTCTCAATCTTAGTCCAAGCCTCTGCTCGGTCTTTAGAATTCTTCAGGAAAGTAACAGCCTTGTCGTAATCCTGCTTGCTGTTGTTAGCTGTTGGCTCGCTGGGTTTGCTTGGTTTGTCAGCATTTTGCTTCTTAATTGCATCCTTAACCTCATTGGCTGAAGCGATGCTAGTGTCGATGCCAATTCCGAGCATAGCTAGTGCACGTCCTACTGCTGATGTCTCGCAGTTCTCAATGAAGGATGTCTTGTTGATGTTGCTTGATGCCTTGACCTCATGTGCATGACCTGTGGCAATCACACGTTGCTCTGTATCTCCGATGATGCACTTACAGATGCACTCTTCTCTGTCATCTGTCATGGTTACTTCCGTTGAGATAGTCCAGTTCTTGTACTGGTTTTCTTGCCGGAAGAATTTGATACGTTCGTGGACTTCAACGTAATTCTTACCACGAATGTTGAGGGTTTTAAACTTGTGTTCCATTTAACTGATATTTAGGATTCAATAAACTCTAGGATTGATTTAAGCATTCTCCTTTGCAGGAATACTATCGGCTGAACTAGTGCTGCTAGTATCAGAAGGGGCATTGCTATCAGTGCCTTCTTCGTCGTTCTTTTCATAGGCTTTAAGTAAGTCTTCGTACTCATCTAACAATACGCTCTGTTGCCTTATCAGGTTCTTGTAGGCTTCACGTTCAGCGTTTGCTTGTTGGGCGAAGTTCGAGGTTTTTCGTGAGCTTTTCAACAGATTAGCGCACAAAGTTTTAAACATTTTGCTTGCGCTCATGATTCCCAAGCAGTTAGAGGGTCATCAATGATGCCTAAGTTTTCCGCATCGTCGTTGAGCGTCATGCATTTCTGAACAAACTCACCTTCGGTCATGTTGCCGAGGTCGTACTGCCTGCAGATGTTAAGGAACAGCTTACATACAGTCTCCCTGTCGTGGAGTTGGAATTGGCGTGTTACGGACAGCCCACCGATTTTTTCTTGCATCTTCATGTGACTAGAATTATGATGATTAAACTGATGATGACTCCGAGCCATCCTACACATACTAACGTGTCGTCTTTGCCTTTATTGTACATGGCCTAGAGTTTTTCTAGGTTCCATATCATGTGGATGACCTCACTGAAATCCGTAACAGCTTTCTTTTCAGAGATAGTGTCCTTGCTATCCTTGCTGAACACGACTATCTCATTGATGCCCTCGATGGTAGTCACCGATAGTATGGTGTTACCGATTTCGATTTGCAGTACACCGGACTTGGTTCCGGGGTTTGAACTCAGGCTGAAGGTTCGATTGTTGTCTGTCATGACTCTTTCTTTTTAGTTAATTCATTAAACTTATACTCGATGCAGTCTAATACCACACCTTTCTTTTGAGGACATTCCTCTAGTGCATCGGTGAACATCTTCACCCAGTCCTTGTCAAGCATCTCGATACATTCCAACTGCACCACCTTGGTATGATATCCTAACAGATACTTCTTCTTGATGTCTTCAACGGTCATCATTGTGCTCTCGTACAGTATCCTTCACGGTTTCTGCTACCTCCCTCCAATCAATCGTGCTCAATGCATCTTCGATGAAGTCTGAGATGATTCCGTTTGGAACTTTCTTTAGTGTGTCCCGCACCATGTCAATGAAGCTTTCTTTGCAGTAGTCTGCTGAGATTTCTGATACGTGTGCTCCGTTTGGTTGGTCGCTTTCTATCCACTCGTTGGCAATCTCGTCGATGTATCCCCACACATTGAGGAGCCATGTTTCTTTGTTCTTAAATGATTCGTAGCTCATGATATTAAGTATTCGTTTTACACTTTGAGGCTGTTTCCCTTTACACTTTGCGTCAGGTCTCGCAGGTAGTCACGGACTGCCTCCGCAACAGTCGCTTGTGTAATCGTTCATTTTCGCTTGTAAATTCTTGACAGGTTACGCCCTGACGTTTGAGTTTCGTTGGTCAGGTTGTAGCCTTACGATTTGTGTATGCCGCTACTAAGTCGGCTTTGAATTGTTGTGTCTCGTAATACCACGGCCGCCCGGGCGTGTGTTCATTCTTCATCGCCTTCGATTTTTTTGACTAAACATATTGCCTTGTTGTATTCTGGAGAATAAATACCGTTCACTTTGCGGGTGTGTTGTGCTAATTTCTTCAACGCCTCCAACAATTCAGGCGCGGCGGCCATCAGGCGGGCGTTCGCCATTACCGGCAGTTCCTCTTGTTTTTCTCCGTAATGACCGGGGTTGTAATCGTAGGCCTCGCCCACAAAACCATCTTTAAATTCAATACTGCCGCATTCAGCTGCTTTCCACGGTCCGGGGGTGTGTTTAGTGTTCATTGCTCGTTTGTTTGCTGTCATCTCTTTGGCCGTGGCCTTAATCTCTTTGAGTGTCATCATATCAAATCTGTTTTGCGTTTCTATAGTTAGAACGGGAGTTCCTCGTAAATTATTGTGCCGTCCTCGGCAATTGCGTTGATGTCAATCAGGTGACGGGCAGTCCTTCCGAAGAAGCCTTGGAGTTGCCAAGCCAACCCGGTCTTGATGAGTGCGGAGAACAGCTCAAGCACATCGTTGACCTCGTTTATCTCTCCGTTTTCGTACATCATGATTGATGTGGTAAGTTCAAATGGTTTGCTCATATCAATTAAATTATGTGGGTTTCTACAGTATTAACGCCACGGGTTTCTGTTTATTGTGCTGAGTTTGTTAACCGGTGTTAACGTGGGTCAGGCCATCCGAGATTCAGCTTTGCCTCGAAGTCCAAGCATCTGCATTCAGTGACGTAGTCGGGGAGCGATTGAGAGGGAGACTCGATTTGCTTCCACAGCTCCTCCATGTATCTCCCTCTCGCTTCCCTATCGACTACCATGATGAGCTGTATTCGTACCACATTGAGTGCTCCTTCGCCTTGGCTGCGATTGCCTCAAGCACTAGCTTGTTAATGACCATGGCTGTGTTCTCAAGGTCTTCGAAGTAGTACTCGTCGTACTCAGTTCCTCCGAAGAAACATCCTTGAACACATGGCAACAGCTGCTCTGCTTTGGTTCGGTCGTGGAGAACCTCGATGCACAGGTGCCGTAGCTCTTGAAGTTGGGCAAGAGTTACCTCGTACACTCCGCAATCATCGTTGTTATCCTGAACGTTTTCAACAAACCATCCGTGGATAGCGTTAGCCTTCCTCCAGCACATCACCTCCTCGTTGATTGAGGTAATCTTTCCTATGCTTCCTAAGAAAGGGATGGCATTGCCGTTACACTCCGCAGTCACGGTGTACTGCTTGTCTTCTCTGTGACTCCAATTGCGCACGTTGTGCTTGCGAGTCAGGTACATATCTAATCCCATAGTTCTTGTTTTTTAGGGTTTCTACAGTTATAACGGTGAGGAAGTAGCACTTATTGTGCTACCTCCACGATTGTTTGTCGGAACTCTTCAAGCTGTCGAACGAAGTCAGCCTGAAGTTGTTGAGCCTCGGCCAAGTCTTTTTTGTTAGACTCAAGGAGTTCCTGCGCTGTGTTGACAGCGTTGGTGAATCGGGTAACGGCATTCTCGTGAATCAATTGCTTGTTCATCATGTTACAGAGGTTCAAGGCATCACTGAACGATAGGTTTTTCTCGGCCACGTAGATAGCTGTGGTCTCGTTTACCTCTCCCGAAGCAATAGTCTTGTACGGTTCGCGCCCGTTTGCTGAGACTCGGCACACTGCGAAGGTGCTCACCTCAGGTAGCTCGACACCTTGGGCGTTAGCCAGCGCAAGCACCTCCGACGATGTGAACAGGTCGTTGGCGATAGACAAACCTTTTTTGCTCAGGTCGATAGCCTCACGCACAGCACGCTTCTCCGCATCTTCCAAACGCTTGGGCAACTGAAGTACGGTGTCGCGCAGGTTCTCAGTGAAGGTGAGGTACTTCCACGTTCCATTCAGTTTCTGAATGCTGTACGTGTTGTCATCATTGTCCTTGACGACTCGCAGTTGATGCCCAATGAACAGCACGTTGTTGAACTCAGGGATGTGGTCGTCGAACATAGCGTCGGTGAACTCGTACACCGGAGTGTCATCGGATACGCCATTGCGCAACGGGTCACCTAACTTGACCTTCTTGAGGTACTTGGCTCGCTTGATTCCACGCTTGACCTCGTCGTTGTGGTCTTGGCACTGCCTGTAGTCTATTGAGCCACGAATAACCTTGCGGATGATGCTCCGGAGTTCGTAGGTAGAAACTCGGAAGTCGCACTCGGTCTCCATCAACTCAACTACTATGTCTCGGTAGTAGCCCCACTCTGTCTTGAGTTCATCTGCCTGCTCGTCGAATTGCTCGGCAGTGGTGACGAGAGCTTCACCTAGAGCGTTCCGGCGTGCCTTGCTGACCTGCATCTCCATCGGCGTGTAGTATCCGGGAGTTGGGACGATGCCAAATGTGTTGGCTGTATTGCGGGCAAACTCTGCGAAGATGGCGGTGGATACGCGGTACTCGGTGTTAAGGTTCTTCTCCTTGAGGAGGTTGCCGAGCTGTACAACTACAGCTTTCTGTTGGGGTGTCAATGCTTTGTTTTCCATAATGTAAAAGGATTAAATTGAATTGCTTTCTTTAGTAATAACGCGGACAGATGTCTGTTATTGTGCTTAGGTTGTTAACGGCTGTTAATCTTCCTTGACCATTGCGATGACCTTCACTTCCACGCATTCGGAGATGAGTCGGGTCAGGTCACACTTGCAGATGTATCGGTCACTTGAAGTGCACTCGTACTCAATGCTCACCAATCGCTCCCCGAATTTCTCTTCACCCATCAGGAAGTAGTCGTGATGCTCTTGCTCAATCAGAGTTTCCTCGGATGGGCGCAGGTGAGACAGGTCTCCATTGAAGATAGTGGGAAGGAACTGCTGACCGATGGTCATGGTGTCTATCTGAATTGCTTTCATGATGATGGTGTTAATGTTGCTTTCTATAGTGATAACGCAGAAGAGTTTCTTGTTATTGTGCGCAGGCTGATTTTTTTTACTTGTTGTACAGGAGGTAGGTCTCGTCGAGAGTCCATCCCTTTTTGCGGCACATCAGGTTGACCCAATTGTCCATGTGAGTCTCGTCATTGAACCGCTTGGTCAAATCCCATACTCCTCTTCCCCACGCACTGCCTGTCTCAAATTGGATGGTCGCAATGAACGGCTCGTTCAGATTGATGACTCCCTTGTAGGGAAGGCTTGCGTATGCGATTGGTGTTGATGGAAATGCTTTCATAGTGTGTGTCTTTGATAGTAGAACGGATTCAGTTTTGGCTTTAGTATGTCCTACTTGTAAAAATTCGTTAACGCTTTGTGACCTGTCGAGGACTCGAACCTCGTGAGCATCCCCCCTGCCACCACGCACGTCTGCGCAGTGTGGTATGCGGATACAGGCCGGGTTGGGGAGAGGATTACTCCTCGTCCCCCATGATGAAGTTCACTGCCTTCATCGCCTTGTTCGCGGCTGACAGAGCCATCTTTGGCTTGTCCTGCAACTTCTTGACCCACCCATTGATGTAGGCTTGGCTGTTGGCCTCATCGTCCTTGGGCGAGATGCCTGTCAGACCTACGAGGAACTGCGCACCAATCTCAGCGACCAACTCCTCCTTGCTGTATGCCTCGGAGCCGAATGCAGCTACCTTCTCCAATCGCTTGAGGATGGTCTCGTGGCCTGTGCTGTGCACCAACTCGTGGAACAGAGTCTTGTAGTAGTCGTCGTTGGTGACGAACGTCTCAGGCTTCGGCATCTGCACGTGGTGCTTGCTTGGGCTGTAGAACGCGCTCGCTCCGCCGTGAGCCAACGAGGGACGTTGCTCCTTGGGGTACTTGGCCTCGTACACAGCCTGTGCCGATTCGATGGGGTTGAACTCACCTGTAGGCTCTGCCTTTGGTCGGCGTGGCTCGATATCGTCGCACTGAGCGATGTTGAAGACGTTCCATAGCCGTGGGCTGAAAATCTTGTCGAACGCCATGCCTTGAGGGATATCTTGAATCTTGCGGTAGAACTTGCCGTCCTCCCCCTTGAAGACGATGTTCCAAAACACAATCTCAGTGCCGGACTCGCCTTTGCGGACACTGCCACCTTTGGCCTGAGCCTGCTTGAAGGTCAACCACTCGTTGAACTCGTAGCCTTTCTCCTGACCTTCGATGGTGAGGAACAGCTCATTGATGCCTTTGTAGGCACGGCCTGTAGCGTTGTTAATTGGGTGCTCGATGCTCCCGTTCACGCTCCAAGGCTTGAACCATTGGAGTCCCTTGGTTTGCAATCCCGCTACGATTCGGTCGGTCACTTTCTGGTATACATCTACTTTCTTCTTCATCTGAATTGAATTTGTGGGGAGACGGAGTTGCCTCCCCTTGGTTTCTATAGTGGTAACGTTTCTCGCTTCCTGATTATTGTGCATCTGCCTCAAGGCATCCCTGCAAGCCTTGGAGGTCTCCGTAGCCCATCGTGGCCTTCACGTTGATGTGTGCTCGTCGGATGCTCTGCATCACGTCTCGGCTAGCCTCCATCTCACGCTCAGCGATGCTCATGCGTTCCTTGATGTTGGCTACGCAATCCTTGGCGTCTCGGTGGTTCAGCTTCCCTGTCTCACTCTTCATGCTGATGCCGTCGTAAATGCTCAGCCGCTCTTCAGCGACACTCAGCTCAGTCTTGACAGAGTCAAGGTTAAATTTCGCCATCCCGAAGGCGGCCTCGGCCATCACTCTGGCGTTCTTGAGCATCATCTCAGCCATCTCTACAGATGCGGCTACTCCGTTGTTGTTGTTGGTCATCTCACTCATAATCAATGTGTTAGGTTGGTTTGACATTCTATTTAGCTATCGCGTTCAGTAGTAGAACGTATATCGCTTTGATGTTATTGTGTATAGGTGCAAAAAAGTTTGGGTGCGTACCCTGTGGTGGTGGTGTTCCTGTTCGTGTGAATCAGGGCTAGGGGATTGTCCCTTGGCGCTGTGTCCCTTAGTGCATGACCCATGAATCGCTGTCGGTCGTATGCCGGAACCAAAAAGCTAAAAGTTTTGGCGCAACCTCGGAAAAGTTTCGGGGGGTGGGTCTCGGCAATCGGTTTCGGTTTGGCTGGCGAACCGTGCGTGTGTATGTATAATCCCCACCATCTGTACAACTCAGCCCTATTTGCTTGAGCGAAGCCCCCATCGTACCTTTATGCGAATTTTGCATAATCCAACCTCATGCTGTACGTAGCTTACACTATCATTGGCTTATTCTCATTGACTGTAGCCAAGCTGTTAATCGAGTTCTTAATCAATCAAAGGACTTGACTTTCTAATTTTTTTCGTGTAACTTCGCATAAGCTTAGCGACGAACGCTCACGTCGAGGGCTTTTAGGAACCCTCACGTAAGCTACTGTGTCTACCAACGTTTCGAGACACTTGGACACAGGCAATCTCTAACATTAAATCGTGTGGCGCGGATGCTTGTGCGCTGAATGTAAATGGGTTATAGCTGTATTTTCTATAGCCCAATTTCATATAATTTTGTAGGACAACCTGCTTAACGAAAACACGATGAAGATTAGCGAGAGTACCGAGGTGACATTGGATATCAAGACAGTCGTCTTAGTCATCGGGTTTGTGGTGACGGTAGCCAGCATGTGGTTTGCACTCCAATCAGAGATTGAGCTGGCAAAGCAGTTACCAGAGCCAGAGGTGTCTCGCACTGAGTATGACCTCAAGGACAAATTAGTCCGGGAGACCATCATGAATACTCAGAAGAAGGTGGAGGAGAACGGTCAGAAGCTGGACCTTATCGAGGCACGGTTGTATGAACTGAGCACCGAAGCCAAAAGAAGATGAGACGTTTGATTTCAATCCTGCTCCTTTGCCTACCTCTATATGGTAGCGCACAGAGCATGACCATGGTGGAACCGTATAGTTATGACGGGCCGAGCATTGTAGTAATTCAGATTAACGCTGAGTGGAACGACTACAACACACGTAGAGACCTACAAAAGTTAAGGGGCTGTGAGTACAGATTTGGATTGCTATCCAGTCAGCCAGAGCATATCCAGAAAAGCATCTCAGCTGTACCACTGGTTGTGGTTTATAGAGACGGGCAGGTAGCTTATCAATTCGCAGCAGACATAAGCTTTAAGCTCGGCACACCCTTTGAAGAGATTCAGAAAGTCGTTTGGGACTTGAAGCAATAATCTCTAGCTTGCTTCGTTAAGTAAGTATGAGAGACCCAATCCACCTTTGTGACGTAGTCCTGTATGACGGCAAGGCAAAGCGCGAGTACCGCATCAAGGATGTTGTGCTGGCCGGCAACGACAAGAGTTTAATCTGGGGTTCTAAGATTCATAGGGACCGCCTTATTCAGCACGCATTCAAGACACCGGCTAAGGTTAAGAAGCAAAGAGACAACCTCAATCTGTTCATCAGGTCTATTGACTACAAGGTGTATGTGGGGGACAGCAACTACAATTGGGGTCTGACTAAATAAGTATATTTGCCCTATGGAATACGGTAGGGTAAGTAAAAAGAACGGCGGTAAAAAGCCGGAGACTAAAGCTGTATCTGAATCAGCTAAGAGACAGGTCGAAGTAGTTAGAGGTATGCTCAAGCAGATGGCGCCTGACGCAAACCCTAGCGAAGATTTCTTGGTGCGCGTTGCGTCCACCTACTTCCTGTCGAATAAGAATAAGTCAGTCATTGACGCAGCTGCCAAGAAGCTACAGGGATGAAGACAGCTAGAAAATCAGAACGACCTAAGCTTAAGGTGTCATCCGATAAGGTATCTGTTCCCTCACCGTCTGGGTATCATTGGATGGAGGAGCAGGGTAGATACTATCTTATGAAGGGGGACTATAAGCCTCACCCCGGCGCCGTAGAGGAAGCGAAGTTTAAAGTAGCAAGCCATGGGTAAAAAGACTCAGCCATACGAGAAGGGGTGGCCTAAGAAATATTTCACCGGTATGCCGAATAGTGGCAGTGACCAAGAGTGGGCAGCTAACATGAACAAAAGAAAGGAAGCCTACGAGAAGGGTGAGAAGATTGACCTGAAGAAAATGAAGGCAGGCGGCAAGGTCTCAGCCAAAGCCCTCAGCTCTGCTGTGATGAAAACCCTGAACGCCAAGGCAGAATCCTCAGGCATTTCCGTAGGGAAACTGAGGCAGGTATTCCGGAGAGGTCAGGGGGCTTGGATGAGCGGAGGAAGCAGAAAAGGAACGAGTATGAACCAATGGGCATTCGGGAGGGTCAACAGCTTTGTCAAAGGCTCCAAGAAGCACGACACTGATTTGAGATAACAGCTTAAGATTATATTTGCAGTATGGAGTACAGAAGAAAATATGGTAACGGCGGAGCCGTTGATAGATTGCGCATGGCCTTCGGTGGCAAGATGCAATACGCTGAAAACGGTACTGAGATTGAAGGAGACCCGAAGAAGGAGCCCGGCAGCCCATACGAAACTACACAGACGACTATTACTCCAAGCTACCGTAACAACGAAGGCATGATGGAGGCTCAATCTAAAGGAAAGATTGACGCATACAACTTTAGCTTGCCGGAGTCAGGCAGGCTTGACGACTTGGATGAAGAAACTAAGCAGAAGCTCAGAAACTCTTCATTCGGTCAAGACTATCTTTCTGGAGAAGGTTCTATTGACGAGCAGTATAACAAGTATGCAGCAAGAGTTGTGAGCCACATGAGGAGCAACCCCGAGCAGGCGTTAGACGCAATCAATCAAATGATTGAATCGGGAAACAAGAATTTCCAAGGGTTGGCGAATATGTCTGACGATGAGAAGTTGGCTACCGCAGCTAGATATATGACGGACAGAAAGATTGGTGACTTCCACGGAGCGTTGGAATTTGCTGAAGCAACAATGCCTACGGCTAGGTTTTATGACGCTAGCGATGATGTGCGAGCAGCAGGGTTTCCGGGGTATAGCGGAGCAAAGGTGTTGAGCGGTGTAGGGGATAGAACAGTGATGCCGGGAGACATTTCGATGTTGGCAAAAATGGCTAAAGAGAAAGGAGTGGACTTATCTCAAGACACAGAAAAATCAAGAAAATTTGTAAGTCAGTTTATGGATGAGAGAGGGTCTCAGGAAAGAGGACCTCAGTATGGTGAGGACGGAAGCTTTGACTCCAGAGGAACATTCGAAGGAGCTGACAATCAATACTTTATTGATGCAGCAGACTCTGCCGCATCGGATGCTTTGCGCTCAAGAGAATCTCAGCAAAGAGCCAGACAAAGCGTTCCTAGGTATGACAGTAGAGGTAGGTTGATTCAAGAGGACATGAAGAACGGGGGCATGATATACATGCGTCGTGGAGGAGAAGTTGACGGGGGGCCTATGACAGCTACTGTAAGTGACGAGATGAGAGAAAAGGCTGAACGCACCGTAGATACATCCAGCCCTTTCAGAGTTCGTCATCGTGGTTATGACAGCGAAGGAAACAAGTCATACGACGTTTCTTACAGCCCTTTGCGTAACGCTCTTATGAGAAGGAACCAAAGGGTTAGAGCTTCGTTTTAATTCAGTAGTCCCGGAGTAAACAAGGGGCTATCAATCTTGTTGTTTCTGGTCGGAGCGTAAACAGCATGTTCTTCATTGGGTTCTAGAATCCACATAGTGAACACACCTCCTCTCCGGAGCCGGAAGCTTCGTGTGTGGTAGTCGATTCTCATAGCCACGTATGCAATGTCCTGACCGCTAATCTTGTTACGAAGAAGCAAGTGGTGTACACCTAGCTCTCTGGTTTTGTACTCCAGCGACGTGCTTCCTTCGCTTACTTGACTGAAGGACACGCTATCCTTTGATTCGTACAAGTCGTCGATGAACACAACCCATTCCATACTGTCGTTGTACACGGATGCCAGTAGGTTGCGTTCGTAGTCTGCGATGATGCGAAAGTGCATGTCTCCCTGTGCCGTTGCAAGCACGGGAACGAGGGCAAGGATTAAAAGGATGTTCTTCATAACGAAATAGGTTTAAGGGTTTGTCTGCTCATACAACGTTCATCAATTTCGTAATATTGCATGAGAAGCAAAAAAAATGATTGTTAAAAGAGGCAACAAGTTCCAGCTCATCTCACGTAAGAGCGATAGAGTACTGGGTACGCACGATACAGCGCGTGAGGCACACGCACAAGAGGCAGCTATTCAGCGCAACATGGAGCAAGGTGGGGAGATTGGTGACCCTCCTAAGCTTAATGAAATGTTCTTTGCTACGTTTCCTGAAGAGCCGGGACAACAAGTACGAGAGGAACCTCAACCTAAAGAAGACGATTGGTACCAGACGCTTCTTGATAGGCAGAGATACAAAGAGTCTAGGTTCAATCCGATGGCAGAGTCTCCTGCTGGAGCTAGAGGCTTGGCTCAGATTATGCCCGGAACGGAGCAGTACTTAAAGGAGCGGGGATTGATTCGACCAGACTTCGACGCCTTTAACCCAGAACATTCTGTTGAAGCACAAGAAGTGTACATGGAGTCTCTTATGGGCAGAGATTGGAATCGCGGAAACGACGAAGTCAAGGCGGCCAAGGCATTAGCCGCATACAACTTCGGACCTACGGCTACGGTAAGAATACTCAACGAGGCCAAAGAGAAAGGGATTGATATCTACAACTCCCTTGATTGGATTGAAATGCTACCCCTTGAGACCAGCGATTATATCTCAAAGATTCTGGGATACAACGATAGATTTGAAAGAGAGTACTCGGAGGCTAGGAGCTCTTCGGCAAGGTAATAGGCTCACCGCCCTCTAGCTTTCTGTATATCCGCTGCACTAAAAGTCTACCTGACTGGGACAAAGACAGTCGGTGCTCATTGCCTAGTTTCTCGTCGAATAGTGCATTGACATACGAATCGACTTCCTTGGCGTGATACACTATATCTACATACCCTTTGTTTTTCAAGGGAAGGACGGTCCTTTCATACAGTTTCTTCCTGCTCTTCGAGAGGGACTTAGCTATATGGTTAACGGTGAAGAACTCGTAATCGTAGGCAAACAAAAGGAATTCGACCTCGGCTTGCCCTATGTCGTAGTTCGCTTTTACATCTCGCAGGACCAGTGATAGCTTCTTAAGGTCGTTCCTCTTGACGTAACGCTTGTTGAGTTTGCTGAATTGTCGCCTCTGCCGCACCGGATGGTGTCTACTCATTAGCTGTATATTTGCTGTAAATTTAAGAACATGGCAACTCTTGCTGGCACTAGGGTGAAAGATACGTATCAAGGAATGCTCAAGACATCCGATGCAGCCACCCTCACCACATCATTAAAGGTAATCGAAGACGGAGTAGGAAACTCATCTGCACTGTCACTTTCCACGACAACGGTTAAGGCTGCTACGCTTCAGATTGATAGCGTCACTGGTTCTAGCTCCAGCGGAAATGCATTGGTGTGGAACTCTTCCACAAAGGCGGTGGAGTACAGGTCGTTCCCCTCTAACGAGACGGTAACAACAACACTCTCAGGCAGCGCAGCGCCAGCCATTACTATCACGGCGGCTGACTCTTCTAGCACTACAGTTACGTTTGCAGCTACAGATGGTTTGGCATACAGTCGTACTGGTAATACAATTACGATTGGACGCGGAGACGAAACAATCAACACTATTAGTGTAGATACAACTCTGACCGCAGCTGACTCTGGCAACACGTATCTTGTGGATGCAAGCTCTGGTTTGGATATTACATTGCCATCTGCCAATCCCGGAGTCGTGTTTAAGTTTATCATTAAGAGCGTGACGGGTACTGGGAGAACTCAAATTATTGCAGCATCAGGTGATTACGTTTATGGCAAGGCTGTTGTCACCTCGAATACTGCTACGGGTCAGTCTAGAGTGCAGACTCAGGCAAAAGACCAAAGCATAAACGCAATTCAGTTAGACCCTGACGCATCAAGCAAAGGAGGCAACGTAGGTGACGTGGTAGAGGTTTTGGCCGTGGATTCTACAGACTGGCTTGTTAATGCAAACCTGACAACTTCAAGCTCTACAGTTTCAGCGGTTCAAGTTATGCCTGCTCCATAATCCGTAACTTTAGGTTATGGATGACGTACTAAAGAAAGCTATGTTCACTGAGGTCCAAGACCTCATGCAACAAATCGACGAGGTCGTAAATAAATACAGACACTCTGGAGACCTAGTATACACTGCGGCTTTTGGGGTGCTCGAAGAGGAGAGCGAAGACGTAAACAACTGGAGCTTGGCCTATGGTCACAACTGCAGGGACGTAGAAGAATTCTCCGAGTTTATGCATTTGCAAGTGAAAGCATTTACAGACCTAGACGACGAAGGTCCAGAGGATTTTCTGACTCAGTTCTCATTAAACTAAAAGAGATGAACATTATTAGAAAGATTGTCATCGGGCCAAACCCGAAGGACGCGATGGCATATTACATTGGGATGAAGGCAGGAAAAGGAAGGGTCTCAGCAATCAAAGAAGATGACGCCGCACTGTACAAGTACAACGTAAGAAGATACCACGTTTACCTAGAGGACGAAGATTCAACGTATATTTGGAAGACGGTTGAGAACCAGCCGATTCTAATTGAATACGATTGCAACTTTGAATGAAAGCTTTACGGCACTTTATCGTAAACGTACCGAAGAAGACTGAGGATACAGTCAAGCTCGGTGACAAAGAGATTTTCCTTGATTCACGATTCGACGAGTTTAACCATCGCATTTGTTATGGGCGCGTTGTGTCTGCTCCTCATGTTATTGAGACAGGAGTGAGAGAGGGAGACCTACTATTCTTCCATCACCATGTTACCCAGAACAAGACGCTATCGCTCGGTGACGACAACTACCTTGTTGTGTACGATGAAGAGAACCCTCGCGGCTCTCATGCTATTGCGCACAGGGACTCAGAAGGGGTGCTTCATATGTTGTCGGAATGGGTGTTCGTACAACCAGTTGAAGAGAAGGTTGAAGAAGAAGTAACGCCTTCTGGGATTATCATCGACCTTAAAGTAAAGGAGCGCGATGATAGAGAGGCTGTGGTCTTCATGCCACATCAACAGCTAATGAATCAAGGTGTAAAGGTTGGGGATGTTGTCGGATTTGACAAAGACTCAGACTACAAGATGAAGCTGGATGACGAGTCTATTGTTTACAGGATGAGACTAGAGGATATCAGTTATGTCAAGACAGCATAAATTCACTACAGTAGAAGCGGCCAAGAGATTGATGGTATCTATGGAGATTGCTATAAACAATATGATTGATGAAGTTAAAAGACCTGTTGACCCTGAAGCTGGTGGCTCTGCTAGAAAAGCTGAACTTCAATCCATCAAGCAGACGGCGGTGGACTGCAAGGAGCTTCTGGTGGAGCGACAACGTTTGGAGCAAATGGTTAAAGACCTGCAGTCTGATAACGGCATTCAAGAACAGAAAGACTACAGCGGGGGATTCGCTGAGAAATACTCAAAGTAAATAAAATGGCTAAGCAGCAAATCAGCCTCTACGCCAAGAAGCACAAGGTGAGACGTAAAGGGGTACATGCAAAAACGAAAGTGTCTAAATGCAAAGCATCCAAGCTGTACAAGAAAGGGTACACTGGTCAAGGTAGATAGTCATGGCAAAGTTCATCTGCTCCAAATGTGACCTCGAACAAGAGGGTCACAGCGTATCAATTAAAGTGATTGACGGGAATGTCAGACACGATATTAAATGTAATAAGTGCGGCGACTATATGACACCCAAGAATACTAAGGTTGGTATGCCGAGCTTCAGAAGTACTCGGTATGGTCAAGTTTTATGATGGATGCTTTACTCGATGTTAAAGGATACGATGACAAGGTTATCAAGATATGTCCCAACGGTACAGTCGGAGACATTATCGAACTTGGTGGGATTCACATTGCTCTTCCCCAACTACCCAAGAAAGGAATCAAAGGTGAAGGTCTGGAGGCAGGTATGCAGGTGTGGGAAAGGACACCTATGCCAAAGGAGTTGTCCCGGATTAGAAGTATGGACGAGTGGGCAGAGGCACCGAAGGAGTTTCGAGAGAGATTTCATTCATATGTCGAAGAGGAGTTTAGAAGGCGTCGTGAAGGTTTTTGGTTTTACAATCAGGGTACACCTACGTACATTACCGGGCGGCACTATATGCTATTACAGTGGACCAAAATTGATATTGGATACCCTTCGTACCTTTCCTTTCAGCGTGAAATCTTTCTCCACATGGCTGCGTGCGAAGTTGACCCTCGTTGTATCGGTCAGCTTTATACTAAGTGTCGCCGCTCTGGGTACACTAATATCTGTTCTTCTGTTCTTGTTGACGAGGCTACTCAGGTTAAAGACAAACTTCTTGGCATTCAGTCGAAGACTGGTAAAGATGCTCAGGAGAATATCTTCATGAAGAAGGCGGTGTCTATGTTTAGGCACTACCCATTCTTCTTTAAACCGATTCAAGATGGTACAACTAACCCACGCATGGAGCTGGCTTTCCGCGAACCATCCAAGCGAATTACCAAGAGTAACAAGACATCTTCCGTCGGTGACGCGCTCAACACAGTACTCAACTGGAAGAACACTACAAACAATGCTTACGACGGTGAGAAGCTACACATGCTCTACCTTGATGAAGCTGGTAAATGGGAGAAGCCTTCTGATATTCGCGAAGCTTGGAGAATTGAGCGAACCTGTCTTATTGTTGGCCGTCGTATTGTAGGTAAGGCTCTTGTCGGTAGTACCGTCAATCCTATGGATAAGGGAGGTGAAGAGTACAAACAGTTGTGGGCTGACTCCGACCCAGCCAAGCGTAACGCCAATGGCAGAACTGCGTCTGGCCTGTATAGGCTGTTCATTCCCGCCTACGAATCTCTTGAGGGTTTCTTTAATAAGTACGGTAATCCCATCGTTAACGACCCTGACTCACCAATAGAAACACTAGAGGGCGACACAATGGCCTTCGGTGCTAAGACGTTTTTGAAGAATGAGAGGGAGTCACTGAAGCATGATGCCAAGGAGTTGAACGAGTTAATTCGGCAATTCCCATTCACAACGGATGAAGCATTCAGGGATAGCGTAGAAGGCTCGCTATTCAACATCGGAAAGATTTACGAGCAGATTGAGCATAACGATTCTTTGTACCCGAACCCCGTAGTCAGAGGTAATTTCCAATGGCAGGGCGGTGTTAAGGACAGTAAGGTTATATTCCATCCTGACACTCGGGGTAGATGGTACGTGTGTTGGATGCCTGATAAGGACGAGCGTAGTGTGTTGCGAACAGAGAGAGGGAAGTACGTACCGCCAAACACTCACATGGGCTGTGGAGGTGTTGACTCTTATGACCTTGATGCCACAGTGGATAGTCGTGGGTCTAAAGGCGCCTGCCATATATACAACAAGTTTAACTTGTCTGATGCCAGTAACATGTTTGTTGCTGAGTATGCCAGCCGACCTCCGATGGCTAAGATATTCTACGAGGATGTGCTAATGGCCGCAGTCTTTTACGGATACCCACTCCTAATAGAAAACAACAAATACGGAATCGTAAGATACTTTGAATCAAGAGGTTACGACGGATATGTCATGGACAGGCCGGAGCATCTTCGTGCAGCAAATAGCTCGGTGAATGTTAAGACTAAAGGGATTCCTTCTAATTCCCAAGATGTGATACAGGCTCACGCCTCGGCCATCGAAGACTATATACACAACCACGTTGGTTTCAACGAGGGTGGCGACGGAGGAAAGATGTACTTCAACAGAACGCTAGAAGACTGGATTGGATTTAAGATTGACAAGCGTACAAAGTTTGACTTGTCGATAAGCTCCGGACTTGCGTTGTTGGCCGCTCAAAAAGTAAAGCCGAAGAAACCACCAACCAACTTTGAGGAGAAGACTTTCTTCCGAAGATATAAGCTATAATCCCGCTGGCCTTGGATGATTATATTTGCACTTGAGCCCCAAAGAATAATCAATGACCCAAGGGAGTAAAAATAACAAGTACGGGAATTTCCCAGACCCCTTTGCGTCACCAGAAGAAAAGGCGGGTAAAGCTTACGGACTCAAGTTTGCAAAATCCATTGAGTCGCAGTGGGGTCACGGAGAAGACCAGACTTCTTTGTTTCGTAGACGTATGTACGATTTCGAAAAGAATCGTGACTACGCTAACGGAACGCAAGACACATCTGTGTACAAGCAGATTCTGAATTCACTTGACCCCAACAATGGTGACGGGAGTTTACTGAATCTGGACTGGAGCCCAGTCCCAATCGTACCTAAGTTCGTTAAGGTTGTGGTAAATCGCATCCTTTCCAGAAAACCGTATCCGGCTGTCGAGGCTATCGACCCCGTAAGTAAAAGTGAAAAAGACAGAGCTATTGCAGAAGTAGAGTCGTCCATCATGGATAAAGACTTGCTTATGGAAGCAAAGGCTATGGGTCTTCAGCCAATGATTGACCCGTCAATTCTTCCTGACACAACTGAGGAGGCGGAGATTTTCATGGACCAAAACATGAAGACTAACGCTGAGATTGCCGCTCAGCTGGGAACAGCTCTCACTCTAGATTGGAACGAGTTCGACCAGAACGTATACCGAAGAGCTGTAGAGGATTTGGTAGTCTGCGGAATGTCTGTAGTGAAGAGGGAGAATGACCCCAATTACGGAATCACCACGAAGTACATTGACCCGGCTTTCTTTTTGCATAGCTATACTGATGACCCGAACATGTCGGATATCGTATACGGTGCACACATTAAGAGAGTCAGCATTCAAGAACTGAAGCGTCAGGCGGGTAGTCAGCTCACAGAAGAGCAGTACGAAAACCTAGGGAAGACCGTAATGCACAAGAATTACAACGACTCCTCAGCTTTTCATAACAGGTCATACGACAGAAACTCTAGGCGTTACACTTACGGGTACGATGATTACCTCATCGACATTATGGATTTTGAATTCCTATCCGTTGACTGTGTCTACTATGAGAGTAAAGAATCTCAGTTTGGCAACAGCGGGTTCTACTTTAAAGGGAATGACTACAAGATGCCCAACAGCTCGGTGTATGACCGGCAGCCACACAAGATGGAGAATCAGACTGTGTATGGCGGTAGCTACATCTACGGGACTGACATGGTCTACAACTATGGGATTAAGAAGAACATCCCAAAGAATATTCATGACCTAACCAAGGCTAGGCTTTCCTATAGTGTGTCATGCACGAACTTGAGGAAGATGCAGCCAAAGTCTATTGTTGGTGGTGTTATTGGTTTTGCCGACCAGCTTCAGCTTACCCACCTCAAGATACAACAGGCCGTTGCTAAGGCTAAGCCTGACGGTATCTTGGTTGACATCGAAGGCTTGGAGAATGTTCAGCTTGGGAGAGGCGGGGAGCTTCAACCACTGCAGATTCAAGATATCTATGAGCAGACCGGTGTGTTCTACTACAGGAGCAAGAATGTTGAAGGCGGGTTTCAGAACCCTCCGATTCGTTCAATTGAGAACAGCATCAGGAATATCAACGAGTACATCAACCTGTACAACCACTACCTTAGAATGATTCGCGATGCTACTGGAATCAACGAGGTTATGGATGCAAGCACACCAAAGGGTGATGCTCTTGTAGGAGTCCAGCAGCAGGCTATTGCCGCTGGAAACAACGCGCTTTACGACATCACGAATGCAAGCATCGTACTGTATAGGAGAGTTTGCGAAGACATTGTTAAGTGCTTACAAGTAATTCCATCTGACTCTGTTCTCTATAGAGTTTATTCTAAAGCCATAGGAGACAAGAGCATGGAGCTGCTTTCATCTTTCGATGACTTGCCTATGTACAACTTTGGCATTAGGGTGACTCAAGAAATGTCTGACGACGACAGAGTCTTCTTGGAACAAAACATCCAAGCTACGCTGGCTCAAAAAGAAATCGACCTCGAAGACGCAATAGCTATTCGTCAGTTAAAGGACATTGACCAAGCGCAGAGACTTCTGGCTGTTAAACGCAAGAAGCGCATGGCGGAACTACAAGCTCAGCAGCAACAGAATATTCAGCTACAAGCTCAGGCAAATGCTCAAGCTGCGCAATCTGCCGCTCAGATGGAAATGCAAAAGCTTCAAATGGAAGCTCAGATGGAAGCTCAAAAAATACAGCTCAAGGGTCAGGTTGAAGTTCAGGTCGCCGCTTCGCTCCATCAAATGCGAAAGGAGCTTGAACTGATTAGAGCTCAGGCAAGCCTCGGGTTCAAGACTGACGATAAGGAGTTCCGGGAGAAAATTGAAACACTTAAAGAGGACAGGAAAGATGAGCGTGTTGTAAAGCAAGCCATCGAGCAGTCCAAGCTAATCTCTCAGCGACAAGGTCAGCGTGGCGAACTCCCAACATCTGCACCAGAAAATAATCAAGACGTAATTAACGAGCTCTTCGGAAATGGCTAAAGCAACACAAATCAATCTAGATACAGCTCAGCGCGTTGATGTTATCTGTAGAAAGGGTGACACCTTTTCGCTGCGGCTGACCCTGACTACGGCAGACACTCCACCTGTTGCCGCATTTCAGGAAGCAGATGTGTTTCTGTTTGAGGTTCGAGAAACCGATACGGGAAACCTTGTGTTAAATGAATCTTCCGCTGAGTTCAAGGCGGAGGTTACAGCAGATAGTGATGACGCTACTGCCGGGTACATTGACTTGACGGTGTCAGCCGCCACTATGAAGACAATGCCATCAGGACTCTATGCATACGACGTGGAGCAAAAGGTGGTGAACGATAGTGAGGGCAGCCCCCTCGCCACTCCCACTGTTGCTACTTTAATTTATGGCACGTTAAAAGTTAACGAGGATGTATCTGTAACTGCCTAACGATTTGCCATGCCAGTAAGCGTAGACCAACCAAACGTACTGAAGGTATCTAGTGTCGCAGGGGATGTGATTTCAGTTACTATCGTAAAGACTGGCTCGACAACTAAGTTCGTTTCGGTCACTCCGACGGTGACCAATAATATCTCTGTGTCTGGTGCTATTGGTGCTGGTCCGGCTGGGGCTACGGGTCCGCAGGGGCCGCAGGGTCTGGCTGGTGCCGATGGAGCCGATGGAGCGCAAGGTCCACAGGGTGAGCAGGGTCCGGCAGGAACTGTAGAAGCCTTAGGGGAGATACCCGACGTATCCCTCACTTCAGAGACGAGCGGACAGGTGCTTCAGTACGATGGTACTAACTGGGTCAATGCTGACGTAGCGTCAGACGCTAACAACGTAACTCAGACCGTTAAGAATGTGTCTGGAGGAGAGCTCGTAAAGGGTACCCCGGTTCACGCCGTTACTGAAGCCAACCCATCAGGTCAGCTCGCTTACGTTATTGCAGCAAGAGCAGACACCACCTCTGCAATGCCAGCCACCTTTGTGCTCAATGAAACCCTCGCTGATGAAGCAGAGGGCGAGGCACTAGTAGTTGGGTTGATTAAGAATGTAGATACGTCTGCATTTGCGGCAGGTGATGTCGTTTACGTAGGAGAGACTGGCGGATACACAAACGTGAAGCCCACTGGAACGAATCTTATTCAGAACCTTGGTGTTGTACTCAAGTCTCATGAGACCAGTGGTAGTGGAATGGTTTATGGTAGCGGTCGTAGCAACGACGTCCCAAATCTTCCTGAGGGTAAATTTTTCATAGGCTCTAGCACAAACACAGCTGAGTCAGCTTATACCCTGCCAACAGCAGACGGAACGTCAGGCCAAGCCCTGACGACTGACGGTAGTGGAGCGTTATCATTTACTGACATCGGTGACGAGACGCTTGACACGGCCATTAGCGTGTTCCTTCCAGACGGGGGTAACTTCGGCAAGTTCTCACACAATGACACCATTGTAGTTGGGGATGGGACAAAGACAGCGTTAGATATCATTAGAGAGGCATTGGTCCAGCTTGGCACAATTCAAGCTCCATCAATCTCCCTGAACCCAAGCAACGTCGGTTACAGCGATACCGCCATTACCGATGCGACAGCTCAGGTTACAGCATCCGTCACAAACCCTAACACATCTCAGGGCTCGACTATTACGTTCAAGTTTTACAAGAAGATTGGTACTGGCTCGTTTAGCCTTATTCATACAGAGACAGGCGTCACGGGCTCAAGCGCAAGCTATACTCACAGTGAGCTGTACAGTTTTGCCTTTGCTACGGAGAACCCAACTAACGAGCATATCACTTGGAAGGTGAGCGCTGAAGAACCTGATAATGGACAGGGTGAGGTGTTCAGTTCTGAGGTGACGTACAATCCATCATACACTCCCCCTAGGCTTCTTAACGTAAGCAATAGTAACGGTATCAGCTTGCAGCGAGCCACAAACGCAACAGCTACGGTATCTAGTGATGAGACGGATTCTAACAGGCAGCTATACAATGGAGAGAGCAACCTGAAGTTCAAGGTAGAGGTGGAGACATCCGGAGTAGGGCTTGATAGCTACGCAGTTCTTGATGAGAATGATTCTCTTGTCGGTAGCGTTACGGACATCTCATCAGAGTCTCTTGATTCTAACGGGAGGACAGGTTTATTCACAATCAACATTGACGACGGCAACGTTGCCATTGGGGATTCGAATACGTACAAGGTTAAAGTGTGGGACAATGTCAGACCATACTCTACGCTAAGCTCTACACACTGCGACTTTGAGACAGCCTCATATACGGTGAACCGAGTTCCTGTTAAGATGATTATGAGCTCAACAGCTTTAACTGCATCTAGCAGCGACTCGGACTTTCAGAATATGTACGATGGGGTTACTTCCAACAACGGAATCTCTAGTTACCCTGAAAACATAACGTCTACGGGAGATTTGGCAGATGCTAATACATCTCAGCTCAGCGTCTCTATGCTTGTCCCAAATACTCAAGCTGTCAACGACTACGTATATGTGTTTGTCCCTTCATACTATTTCTCTGACGGTAGTGGTGGCTATCAGGATTTGACTGGAGGTGGAAACTTAAACCAAGACTTCTTTGAGGACTTTGGGGGAAACAACTACACGCAACGAATAGAAGAACCACCACAGACTACAGGCGATTTCTGGCTCCTAAAAGAAGGGCTGGACTTGCAGATTCAATTTGGAACTGCGAGCAATAAAATTCCATTTCATGTATTGAGGTTGTACACTGCATTAGCCAACGTTGGCCTCAGAGGTACTTATTACTTACTAAGAAATACGGAGTCTTGATATGCCAGAGTTTAACGGCCCCTTATCGCATTCATCAGATTCAGCAAAGCTGCTTGAGTTAGCTCTCCAGCAGACTAGGGGTATTGGTATATTCAATACCGTATCCGAAAGGAATAGTCTGTCTGAGGCGAATCGCTCATCTCCATACTTGGCTTATATGTGTAACGACGATACGTTGTACGTATACGATGGTCCGCGTCAATCTGTTGTTGGGCTTGAAGACAAGTATCAGTTAGTAGATGATAGTGATTGGCAAAATACAAGCAACTGGACTGCGGTAGGTGGTAGCGGTTCCGGATTAGAAAACGTAGTTGAAGACACGACTCCTCAGTTAGGGGGCGACCTAGATGTCAACGGACAGTCTATCGTCTCTACGAGTAATCAGGATATTATCTTTACACCAAATGGTACCGGTCACGTTAACCTCGATGGTGTCGTAGAGTTTAAACGATTCCCTGTAGCTAGTCCACCAGCTGCTTTTGCGGGGGGCATGTATGCCGACGAAGATGATAATATTTATTTTGGGGTAACCTGAAACTCTGTATCTTAGCAACGAAATTCTAAGCAAAAAATCATGGCAGATTGGAAAAGAGTCTTACTTGAGACTGACATTACACAAACCGTAACGAATGGCGTAACCACCACAGTTCCCTCAGAGGACGCGGTTTATGACGCGATTCAGACAGCGATTAGTGGCTTAAGCAGCACCGAGGGTACTGTAACGTCAGTTACTGCTGGAGCGGGTATGACCCAAACCGGAACATCTACAGTAAACCCCACGCTGAATGTAATTGGCGGTGATGGTATTACGGCTAACCCGAACGAAATTGAAGTTACTGTTGATGGTGTAACTATCGAGCTGTCTGCATCAAACGGAACTGGAGCGGTAAGAGCTAAGACAGCGGCTATTGCAGATGGAGGTACGGCACTTGCTACGGCTGACCAGATTCACACATTCGTTACTGGATTTGGGTACACAACGAACACAGGTACTGTCACTGAAGTTTCTTCAGCATCGACTAACCAGCTAACTGTTGCTGACGGCACGTCAACCCCAGCGCTGACAATCGTAACGGGTGCGGTGGCAAACAATGGAACTGCTCTTGCTACAGGTGACCAGATTTATGATTTCGTCACCGGCCTTGGATACACGAGCAATATTGGTACGGTTACGTCCGTTATTGGCGGAGACAACATCACCAGTGACGGAAGTACCACAGTCCCAACGCTGGACTTAGACCAGAACTTGCTTGCTATGATATCCATGAGTGGTGTCAATGCTGCTACTTCTGGAGATACTGACTTGAGTGGTGGCGACCTCACATTCACGTCAGGTCTTAGTACGGGTACTGGGGTTGGTGGTGACATCTTCTTCAAAGCATCAAATCCCGGAGCGTCATCTGGTTATACTGCGAACGCTGCTGTAGACGTAATGAAGATTGCTGCAGCAACAACCAATAACGGTGACCCAGTAGTTACGATTTATGGTGACCTTGTTGTAAACGGAGCAACGTCTTCAGTTGATGTTCAGACTTTGACTGTTGAAGACAAGACAATCTTGGTAGCGGATGGTGCTCAATCGGCTGCCAACGCCACTTCATCTGGTCTTATTGTGGACACTACGTCCACCGCAGCCAACAGAGCGAACTTCCTCTGGAAGGACAGCAGCGCAGGAGTTGCTGGATGGGAGTTTAAGGATGACGGTGCTGCTGCTTCATACCCGAGCATGGGTGTAGCGGCATTGACTAAAGGGACTGCTGACCCAACATCTGCTATCATGCCTACTGGTGCGCTTTTCTACAATACCGGCGGTTCAGGAACTAAAGGCCTGTACTTGTATATCGATTAATAATGCCTATTCTTGGTAAGGGCAGGGATGTCGGTGGGGTTACCACTGACACCCTGACCCAACAAGAGTTAACATTCATCCTAAAGGTTTTGCATGATTGCAAATTTGACGGGAAGGATGTACTTTTGTTGGCAGACGTAGTGCAAAAGCTACAAAATCAATTGAAGTCCAAATAGACCATAAACATCATTACAATGAAATTAGAGCTTAACGAACTTTACATCGTAAAGACATCAGTAGAAAATCAAACTATAAAGGCCGCTGACGCTAAAATAGTAAGCGCCCTATTAGAGAAGGTCGATAAGGAATTCGAACGGCTTCAAAAAGCAGAGCAGAAAAAGCAGCCAGCCGAGGCTATGGAGGTTGCTAAATAATAGCAGCCCATGTCCACTTGGAAAAAAATACTTACTGAAGAGGACGGTAACCTAGCTACAACCAACCTAACCGCAACGTCCAGCACCAGAATTTTTACGTTTGCGTCAGGAAGCTCTGGGCTTTTCTTTCAAAACTCGTCAGGGGACAACGTTTTTAGCATGTTCTCAAGCGATGCCGGAGCCTCTACAACTTCTCTTTCTGGCGGCATGCAAATCCTTGAGGATACTTCTGGTGCGCAGGGGTGTCTTAAGCTGTTCGCAGGTGCTGTAGGTACTGATTATGTTTGCTTGATGGCAAACTCGTCTGCGTCTGCAGACCAGAACCTTTTCTTCCCCGCAGGACTGCCATCGGCTAATCAGGTTCTGCAGGTCAACTCTGTCTCCGGCTCAGACGTAAACCTTGAGTGGGCTTCCGCTAGTGGGGGTGTCACCATAAACAACAATACGGACAACTTCCTCCTTACGGCTTCGGGTACAGCCAATACAATTAACGGTGAGGGAAACCTTAGGTTTGACGGAACGGAATTGGGTGTGACGGGATACCTAGAGTATCAGCCAGACGCAAACGTTAGGTTCGGGGAGTTTTATGACGGTTCAGAGAATGGTCCGTACATGGGCGCATCTGGAAATAGTGCAGGAGACCTAATGGGTTTTACTAAGGCTGGCGACGTTACAGCCTTCAAGGTTCACACTATGCAATCGGCAGGAGCCCCAGACTTGCTAGATGCTTCTAGTTCGTCTACTAACATAAACCAAATTGCAGGTATTACAGTTGTTACAGTAACTGGGGGTCAAGGAAGCAGAAATTTTTATGTCCGAGGTATGGTTGCGATTCCTCAGTCTGCTGTGAACGGAACATTCAGCAGTAGTTATGGAGACCCCCTTTATCTGGACCCATCTAGTGCTGGCGTTTTAACTCTAGCCCCACCAACTACTTCGGGTGTTTACAGACGACACATGGGTTATGTTATAAATGCTGTAGTCATATCGTCAGTGAATCACTACATCATTTGGTTTGACCCATCTCCAGAGTATGTCAAGATTGCGTAATTTGATGACCGGACATGCCAGACATTTCAGAATACTCAGGATTATCAATGGCTAACATAGCTTCTATATCAGGTCTTGACGTTCCGGCTGGAGGCCGAAGCGTAGGAGCTGGAACCTACATGTTTGGGGACGCTGTAAACACTTGGGTGTACAACCTTGTTGGCGTTGATTCGGACTTAGGTCCAGAGCAGTATTCACTCACAAGTTCAACCGCACACACCTTTGATAAGGTGGTTTCAAATTACTACTTTAACTTTTGGGCCCTAAAAGGCGACGGAACGTTGTGGATGCTTAACAGGAGTGGTAGCTACAACAGCTATGGAACTCAAACAACGTGGACTCAATTTGGTACCGATACTGACTGGGAGGATATTGCTGGGGGTAGGTTTGAGTTTGCCGCAATAAAAAACGGGGAGTATTATCACTTGGGTTATAACTACTATCAGCAGGCCGGAAATGGAACCAACACGAACACAACCAGCTGGACTAAAGTAGGGACCGCAACAAACTGGACTAGAGTAGAAAGGGGAGAAAACTTCACCATCATTATGAATGATAGCGGAGAAGTTTATGTGGCTGGTCGCAACGCTAGTTATCGAACTGGACAAGGAACAACTAGCGGTAACACATCAACACTTACAAAGCTTACTGGCGTGACTAATGCAATAGACATATCAGCTGGGTTTGACGGAGGTGGAGCGATTACTGAAGCAACAGCGGGTGATGGGTATGGCAGTCTTTACGTCTGGGGATACAACAATGGCAATAGCTTAGGCAAGTCGGGTTCGACAACGACCCCAATAATTACAACAATTGCTGGTGGTGGCACATTGAACGATGTGGTTTCTGTTGGTCTTGGGAGGTATACAGGTCATATCGTAACCGATAACGGATATCTGTATAGAGCTGGATATGCCAACAGCAATGTCCAGTGGGATGAGACTGGCTCAAAGACTTCTGGGTGGGATAGAGATGGTACTTACACTGGATTCACTAAGGTTTACGGGGCTGGAGCTAGGTCTGGTTATGGGGCTGCATTTGTCAAGGACGGTAAGACATACGTAACAGGACACACTGCTGCAAACATTACTGAAGGCGAACTAATATTAGAGGGCGCGTCAAGAACGGCTATTGAGGATTTGAGCATGTTTGATGGGCTTACCATTAATAGAGTAATCCCAGTAGAAGGTCAGCAGTCGAATATGGTTTTAGTTTCAGTATCATGACGTATTATATCGAAGTTGACGAAAGCATTGAGCTTCCGATTGTCTGGAATGATGACAGAGTAGCTCAGTACATAACCTTCTGCACAGCTGAATCTGAGTTTGAGGAGTGCGAGTTAATCGACGGGGTTAGCTATGCTACATACGAAACATTGAATGTGGGTCCAGAGGGTTATGAGATTACCATCATTGAACCTGACGGAGCTATTTGCCTTCACGTTATACCGGAGGGTGAGTACGGAATTCACGAGACTCATATTAGCCTCAGGTCTTCTGAACTACCAGTAAAATAAACATTCACAACATGTTGCTATATTTGTAGTATGTCTAAGGCTGCAGAGAAAGCAAAGAGGTTAGGATTCGCTGGTGTAAACAAGCCGAAGTTAACCAGAGGCCATGGCACGAAGAAAGCTGCCGTGGTAAGCACCATTGGTCCCGGTCAAGAGAACGGAGTTCTTGTTCGTTTTGGTGACCAGAGCATGGGCAACAACTACAGCGACGAG
>Ga0102963_1000024_pt1 | contig 59818 bp, 49 predicted proteins | sample SalPon2_C_H2O_MG_2_FD_84522 | JGI IMG/M metagenome (GOLD analysis project Ga0102963, IMG submission 84522) | Salt pond water microbial communities from South San Francisco under conditions of wetland restoration - Salt Pond MetaG SF2_C_H2O_MG | ecosystem: Environmental > Aquatic > Non-marine... | reverse complement strand
GGTCAAGGCTTCGGCGAAGTCTCGGGCCTGATCATTGGCGATTGAGACCTCGTAGCCGTCTTCGCCTGTGTAGCCGCAACACGATAATGTGATGTCACAACCCTTCCACGAAGTCTTCAATGACCGCATAAACAACAGGTCTTGGGCCTCAGGAATGATCCGTGACAGCGCCTGTCGGGCTTGTGGGCCTTGAATGGCGATCAGCGCATGATCGTCGATATAAGTCATGTTGACCGCGTCAGGAAGATGGGCTTTTAAATGGGCCATATCAGCATGTTTGCACGCTCCATTGACCACTAATCCCCAGATGTCGGTATCCCAGCGTGTCAGCATGAGATCGTCTAAGATGCCGCCGGTGTCGAGTGTTAACTGCGAATAACGAATTTGACCGGGCGTCATCTCTTGCAGTGCTGCTGGGACGAGTCGTTCAAGAGCTTCGGTGGAAGCTGGGCCTTGGATCAGCAGTTGGCCCATGTGCGAAACATCAAACAAACCGACAGCGTCACGCGTATGGAGATGCTCACCTTTGACACCCAGGGGATACTGAATCGGCATCCGATAACCGGCAAAGGGAGCGAACTTTGCGCCGATTGATTGGTGAAATGATTCAAGAGTTAACGAGTGTAAAGCGGTCATGCGGCCTCCAGCGGCGTTTCATTGCATGACCCATCTGTCATTGACCTGAGAGATTCGCGGGTACCGCTTACTCCTTCGGTGAGCAAAAGCTACTTTCCAGATTCTCGCAGCGACGTAACGGTCCGATGGCCTGAGAGTTTCCGGGTCGGTTGCTCCTTCGGCGGCTTACGCACTCTCCCGAAACGGCGCGTGTGTTTGGATTCACACTGAGAAGAATAAGTATGATTGAGGTGCCGCAAATCCGCAAGTTTTACTATATCAGTGTCAGGTGACTTGTTGTGGTACTCGATTATTTTTTTGCTGTGTGCGTACCAGTAGCACAGCCGATCCGATGACTAAGATACCGCCGTATAAGGTGGATGACGAGCTGACTTCATTGAGAATAAGAATAGAAACCAAGACCGCAACAATTGGCTCAATGACACAGAGAGTGGCTGTGTCGACAGCACCGATTAACCGACTACCGGCCATTACGAGGCCTATAGGGATCAATCCAGACACAATGGCCAGCCCAATAGCCCAGCTCCAGGACAGCGTATCGACTGGGAACTGTGCGTCTGTGATCCATGCAATCGGGAGTAGTACCAGACTGGCGGTGACCATTAACGCGGTAAGTGAGAGATACTCTCCGACGTGTGGCGCGCCGTGTGCCCGATAAAGTAAAGCACCGGCATAGCAAATGGCAGAAAAAAAAGCCCAGCCAGCCCCACTCAATGAGTTGATTTCAAGATGTCCAATATCCATTGCAATGACTAGTCCAAGTAAAGACGTCAGCATGGTGACTATCTGAATGGCAGACGTTTTAATTCGTAAAATCGATGCAGAATACAGACTCACAAATAACGGGAACGAAAAAAATAAAATCACCGCAAGCCCAAACCCGATGCTATATCCAGCCTTGTAATAGCCAAGGCCGGCTCCTGCGAAACCGAGACCCAACCAGCCATGGCGAAGAACATAGCTGAGATTCAAAGTAGTGCCCACTCGCCCGGATATGAGTAATAAAAATGCGGCAGGAACTCCGTATCGAATGGTATTGAGAGCCAGTGGATCAACGTCGAACGATTGCAATTGAGCGCCGAATATCGGCTGGATTCCGAATAAGACGGCTGAGACAAGAACGCAGAATGAACCGAGCAGATAAGTTTTCTGAACCATGCACATCCTCCACAATTAAATCGGATAATATCGACTTTTATCGAGAGCCTTTGCGATTAAACGGCATCTTTATTTGCATTTGATTCAAACATCCGACCGCAAATGTCGTAACTTGGCATGTCACATGGTGATCCATTCGTCACTATTCCGGTTATCCACTGATTGAAGGCCAAAGAGTACCGGACGATGATTGAACACAACGTTAAGCGACACATTCGGCAATTGGTCGACGGTGATCTATCTCATCGAGATCTGCTCATCGAACACTTACATCGCATCAATGATTATTTTGGATGTCTGCCAAAAAATTACATGGCGTCACTGGCTGATTTGATGGGTCTAGCACACGTTGAAGTCTATGAAGCCGCATCCTTCTATCACCACTTCGCAATCGTTGAAAAAGTGCCCGATCATTCGAGAGTGACCATACGGGTTTGTGACAGTTTCAGTTGTTGTATGGCCGGCAGCGCCGATCTGCTCTCAGCGTTGCAACAGCAGTACCTCTACGATCAGCGATTCGTCATTGAGCCGGTTCCATGCGTGGGCCGATGTGAGCAAGCACCGGTGGCCGTCGTGCACCAAAATCCAATTCCTCATGTAACCGCTGAGGCCATTTTAGAAGCGGTTGAAGCTGAGCAATTCAGCCACCCGGAGGCGCTCCCAAACCGAACAGTGTTTAGCCCCGTTGAGGTCGTCGAGTCACAAGGTGGTTTGGCCCCGGTTGAATTGACCACGCATCCCGACTGGGTCGGTTTAGATCACTATCAAGCGCGCGGCGGTTATGCGCTGTTAGCGGGTGTTCGTGACGGGTCAATCAGTGCCGAAGGGTTGATGACTAATCTGGCAAATTCATCACTTCGTGGTCTGGGCGGGGCCGGTTTTCCGGTTGGTAAGAAATGGCAAATCGTCTCAAGCTTCCCAGGACCGCGGTATTTGGCGGTGAATCTTGACGAAGGAGAGCCCGGTACATTTAAGGATCGGACCTATCTTGAGCGTGATCCACATCGTTTCCTTGAGGGCATGCTCATCGCCCAACACGTTGTTGGAATTGACCGCTGCTATATCTACTTGCGAGACGAATATCACGGTTGTCGACAAATACTGAATGCTGCATTGGATGAGTTGATCTGTGCACAAATCCTTGAAGCCGGCGCAGTGCAGGTTCGTCGTGGAGCCGGTGCGTACATCTGTGGCGAAGAGTCCGCCATGATTGAATCGATTGAGGGCAAACGCGGCGAGCCGCGCCATCGTCCTCCCTATGTTGCGGAGATTGGATTGTTTGGACGACCGACTCTCGTCCATAATTTTGAGTCGCTGTACTGGGTTCGTGATATCTCTGAACGAGGCGCTAACTGGTTCAATGCATTCGGCCGGCATAACCGGAGTGGATTGCGAAGTTTCAGCGTGAGCGGCCGGGTGAATCGTCCTGGAGTTAAGATTGCGCCTGCCGGTATATCAGTCATTGAATTGATTGATGAATATTGTGGCGGCATGGCAGACGGACATACTTTTTATGGCTACATGCCAGGTGGTGCCTCGGGCGGTATCTTGCCGGCGCATCTCGGGTCGGTGCCACTCGACTTCGATACTTTGCAACCGCATGGCTGCTTCATCGGATCGGCAGCCGTCGTGGTTTTGAGTGAAGTCGATCGGGCTCGCGATGCGGCATTGAATGTAATGCAATTCTTTGTCCATGAAAGTTGTGGGCAATGCACACCTTGTCGGGTCGGCTGTGAAGCATCTGCTCAATTAATGCAGGCCCCTGTTTGGGATCTCGACGCGTTGGGTAATTTGGGTAACGTGATGCGAGATGCATCGATTTGCGGTTTGGGACAGGCTGCGCCCAACGCGGTGGCGTGTGTTGAGCAATATTTCAATTCAGAGGTGTCAAATGGGTGAAGTGAATCCCGACAAGTCGGTGCGTTTTGTGCTCAATGGTCAGAGCCTGGAAGTACCGCAGGAAAAGACGATACTGCAAGTGGCTCGTGATCACGGATGTACGATTCCGACTCTGTGTTATCGCGATGGCTGTCGGCCGGATGGGAACTGTCGCGCTTGTGTGGTTGAAATAGAAAACGAGCGCGTATTGGCTCCAAGCTGTCGTAGGACGGTGTCCGAGGCTATGGTTGTATGGACGGACTCTGAGCGAGTTCAAAAGTCTCGCGACACTGTTTTGAGTCTGTTGGCCATGGAAGGTGGTCACGCAGAGGGACCAACGAGCGCGGCAGTCACTGAAAGTGAGCTGTCAAAATGGCTGGATGTGTTTGATATTAGGCCCGCGGGCTCATTAGGACGCGCTTCTCATACTGCGGTGGATCAGTCGCACCCGGGCTTCACTTTCGATGCCAGTGTTTGCATCAACTGCGATCGCTGTGTGAGAGCCTGTCAGGAAGAGCAGGTCAATGGCGTGATTGGAGTCTCTGGACGGGGTGCTGAGACCCAGATTATTTTCGGTCTTGATGATCCGGTGGCAGACAGTCCCTGTGTTGGTTGTGGCGAGTGCGTGCAGGCATGTCCAACCGGTGCGTTGCGATTGCCTGAGGCAGTCGTAACCGATGATCAAAAGAAAGTAGACTCGGTGTGTCCCTATTGTGGCGTGGGTTGTGCACTGACGTTTTCAGTGCAAGACGATCAGATCATTGCAGTTGAGGGGCGGGACGGGCCTGCAAATCACCGACGTCTGTGCGTGAAAGGTCGGTTTGGCTTTGACTACATTGCAAATCCGAACCGCTTGACACGTCCATTAATCCGTCGGGATGATGTGCCGAAAGATCCCGAACTCTTACAACAAGCGGAGCTGGGACAATTCGATTGGCGCAGCGTCTTTAGGGAAGCGACTTGGGATGAGGCGCTGGATATGGCAGCCAATGGTCTGCGCCATATCCGAGACCAACACGGCCCCAATGCGCTTGCGGGATTTGGCTCGGCTAAAGGCAGTAATGAAGAAGCCTACCTGTTTCAAAAGTTCGTGCGGACAGCGTTTGGTTCAAATCACGTCGATCATTGCACGCGACTGTGTCATGCATCCAGTGTCGCCGCTTTGCTGGAATGCATCGGCTCAGGTGCGGTTAGCAATCAAGTTCAAGATATTTTGGAGGCAGACGTCGCGCTGTTAATCGGCTGTAACCCCACAGTGAATCACCCAGTCGCCGCAACCTGGATGAAGAATGCGGCTGACCAAGGTACACAATTGATTGTTGCTGACCCTCGCGTGACCGAGATCAGTCGGCATGCTACCGATTTTCTGCAAATTAAGCCGGGATCGGATATTGCGTTGGTGAATGCCATGCTGCATGTGATTGTGAATCACGGATTGATTGATGAGTCATTCATCGAGCGCCGTGTTGGAGGGTTTGATCAGTTTAAAAAACACATTCAACAATTCTCACCGGACGTCATGTCACCCATTTGCGGTGTGCCGGTTGAGCAGATTGTCGCAGCAGCAACCCGTTATGCAACAGCGGAACGAGCCATGATTTTCTGGGGTATGGGTGTGTCACAACATACGCACGGCACCGATAACGTGCGGGCATTGATTGCCTTGGCAGGTATTACTGGTCAATTTGGACGGTCCGGTACCGGGCTTCATCCGCTGAGAGGACAAAATAATGTGCAAGGAGCTAGTGACGCTGGCTTGATCCCAATGATGTTTCCGAACTATCAGCGTGTGACGGATCCAGAAGCGCGCGGCTGGTTTGAATCATTTTGGGGGCAATCACTCAGTGCAACGGCAGGCTTGACGGTGGTTGAAATTATGTCACGTGTCGAGCATCCAGAGACTGAGGCAGAGCGGATGCGCGGGCTCTATGTCATGGGCGAAAATCCCGCAATGAGCGATCCCGACTTGACGCATGCGCGGAGTGCTCTGGCGCGTCTTGAGCATCTGGTGGTGCAGGATATTTTTCTAACAGAGACCGCTTTGTTGGCTGATGTTGTGTTACCGGCCAGTGCTTGGCCGGAAAAAGTTGGCACGGTCACGAATACCGATCGTATGGTGCAGTTGGGGCAAGCCGCCGTGCAGCCTCCGGGTGGTGCCCAAGCCGATCTGTGGATTATTCAACAACTGGCGAAGCGTTTCGGGCTCAACTGGCAATATGCGGGCACTTATCACGGTGTGGCTTCTGTATTTGAAGAAATGCGTACCGCAATGGGTTCCCCGTTTGCCGGCATCAGTTGGCAGCGGCTACAACGCGAACAAACGGTGGTTTATCCGTGTGAATCCGAGGATCAACCGGGCCAAGGTGTTGTGTTTATTGATCGTTTTCCAACCGAGTCGGGCCGGATGCGTCTCGTACCGACGGATTATCGAGGACCGGATGTGGTGGTTGATTCCGAGTATCCAATGGCAATGATTACGGGCCGTGTGTTGGAGCACTGGCATACCGGCAGCATGACGCGTCGTGCGTCGGTGTTGCATCAAATAAATCCCGTACCGGTGGTCTCAATGCACCCAGAAGATGCAAGTGCAATCGGAGTGCAGCCAAATGACTCGACGGCAGTATTGATCCGATCACGGCAAGGTGAGGTGACTGCATACGTGCAAATCGACGAAGCCGTAGCTGTAGGAACGCTATTCATGCCCTTCGCCTTTTACGAGGCGGCCGCCAACGTGTTGACAGCAGACAAACTGGACCCCACGGGGAAAATTCCAGAGTTCAAGCACACTCCGGTATCGGTGCAAAAAACCACCGCACAACCAGTCGTCTCGGGTTATGCCTCATGAGCTGTACGTTTCACCAATACAAAAATTCCCGCACCGGTAATGCAGGCACCACCAATGACGGTGGGTAAATCAGGTGTTTGGTTGAAAAAGAAGTAACCGAGACAGGTCGCAAACAGCAACAATGTATAGTTGAAGGGTTGCAGGTGTGAAGCCGGCGTCCGGGTGAGCGCGGCGACTAACAAAATCTGTGCGATGACGCCGAGAACTCCCATCGTAAAAATAATGATCCATTGTTGAGTGCTCGCGTCTACCCAGAAGAAATAGCTGACTATTGAACAGGTCATGGCGCCAACAAGCCCGCTGTAGAGCAATGTAGTGGTCGAATGATCGATCTGAGTCACATGCCGAGTCACGATCTGATGCAGTGCGCCGAGGACGGCAGCGGTCAAAGGAATGAGTGCCTCAATGGCAAACATGCCGGTCCCTGGACGGAGGATGATGAAAGTCCCAGCGAGGCCCAGTAGCACGCCGGTGATCTCAGGCCGTCCCAGCGGTTCACGTAAGAAGACGGCAGCTAATAAAAGAGCCCAGATGGGAAAGGTGGCAAATAATGCATGGGACTCGGCTAATTGCAAAAACTTCAGACTCACTAAAAAGACGCCCACTTCGGCGACTGTCAGCAGTGCGCGTGTGATTTGCAGTTTGGCTATGGGCGTAAGCAGAGCCTGGCGAATCCCGGTGCGTTGCTTTGCATAAGCCAACGCAAAAGCGAAAAATAACCAAAACCGAATGGCGAGTATTTGCGAGACATGAATCGATTCAATGAGCAGAATGGCCAGTGAATCGATGACCGCAAAACAAAACATGGTTCCGGTCAAAAAGCTCGCTCCAGTGAGCGAGCGATGGGTTTGGGCAGTCAGTGGACTAACTCCAAGGGAAGGGGCTGTTTGAGGTCGGATGCAGCGCGCCCTCTTCGAATCGACTGAAACGAAACGGTTCGATCAGTTCTGAGCGTTGCCCGGTCAACAATTCATCGGCGATCAGCTGACCCACTCCAATCATTTTGTAACCGTGATTGGAATCTGCAAGGAAGGTCACGTTTTCACAGAATCGATCAAATACTGGGAAGTTGTCGGGTGTAAATGCACCGATGCCACCGGATGGTTCTTGTTTAAATTGAGGGACCATGCCTTCAAAGCGTGTTTGACAATGCGAAAGCGCTGAGACCCACATTTCTGCGAATTCCTTTCCAACAATAAATTCCGGGGACTTGGGTCCGTAGGGATCGACGCGCACCGCATCGGGATCTGTGTCGATTTCAAAAGGTGCTGCACCGCCTTGAATTCCACCGAAATTGAAGTCCGGTTTGTAATAAATGCCCCACATTGCGTCTGTGATCAGTCGTCCGTCGCTGGTCGAGTAGAGAGGTGCGTTTGAGTCGACATGAATGACCGGCGGTTGATCGCCCGCATCGGTCTTCAGAAACTCGGGATCGACCCCAAGCGTGCCTTCTTGCAACGACCAGTAAGTCCACATTGGCACGTCGCTGTGTGTGTTTCCTTGTGCATCTTGGATCGAGATTGTTTTTGGCAGTTGCAATAAATCCCACATCTGCTTTGCCCAGGGGCCTGCACCGATGATGACTTGCTCACAATGGATGGTTCCCTGATCTGTCACGACGCCGGTGACAGTGCCGGTTTGATCTTTTTCAAAGCCCTCAACGGTGACCGGGTACTGAATCCGCACACCTTCGGCTTCGGCTAGGGCGGCAAGTCCTTTGATAGCGGCTGCGTTATTTGCGTAACCACCGCTCGTCTCGTGTAACACAGAGGTAATTCCCTCGGCTCGCCAATCAGAGAACAGTCCTCGCATGTAGGACATACAGTCTTCAGATCCCTCAATTAATTGCGACGGATAACCGATATCTGCCTGCTCTTTCGCGATTTGAGCGACATCTTCGTGCATGCTCTCCGGACTGATCTGCATATATCCGACAGGATGGTAATGCAGTATTTCAGTGTGTTGCTCCCAGATTGAAACGCTGTGCGCCATTAACGCTCGCATTGCCGGTTGGAAGTAATTGTTTCGGATGACTCCGCATGCAATGCCTGAAGCACCGGCTGCGATGTTTTCTTTATCCACCACAGTAATATCGGCGCCGGTTCCTGCCCCGCTGGCTTTTAAGCGCTTAGCGAGATGGTAGGCAGTACTAAGACCGTGAATTCCAGCGCCTATGATGACGAATTGCGTCGATCTAATCTGCATGGATTGGTATTCCTCTGTGTAGGTTACAGCGCTTAGGTTAATGACCTCGCGATGCGTGAATATGTCTCGTACGGTCAACTTTTTGTCTTTTTCGACAACTTGTTGATCGAAAAAAATGGCATGCTGTCACCTTAACGATTTATAGGAATGTTTCATGGCCTTTTCTGGCTTGCGGGTGCTCAAAGAGGGGCTCAGTGGTCATCGTGGATGGACACCGCTGTGGCGGGCCGCGACACCCAAAAAAGAATACGATGTGATCATCATCGGGGGTGGTGGTCACGGACTTGCGGCGGCCTATTATCTGGCGAAATACCACGGTGTGACCAATCTGGCGGTACTTGAGAAAGGCTGGGTCGGTGGCGGTAATGTCGGCCGGAATACGACCATTATTCGGTCGAATTACCTATTAGATGGCAATCAACCGTTTTATGAGTTGTCTCTGCAGTTGTGGGAAGGACTCGAACGTGAGCTGAATTTCAACACCATGGTCAGCCAACGTGGCGTGCTGAATCTTTTCCACTCAGATGTACAGAGAGATGCGTTTAGACGGCGCGGTAACGCCATGCGGATGCACGGAACCGATGCTGAGTTACTGAATACCAATCAAGTTCGAAAAATGGCGCCATTCCTGAACTTTGATAATGCTCGATTTCCAGTGCGTGGGGGGCTGTTTCAGCGCCGCGGAGGCACAGTGCGCCACGATGCGGTTGCTTGGGGGTATGCGCGCGCGGCTAGTGCCTTGGGAGTGGACATCATTGAACGTTGTGAGGTGATAGGGCTCGATATTACCAACGGACAAATCGTCGGCGTTGAAACTAATCAAGGGCGAATTGGCTCCGCGCGCGTCGGTGTGGCGGTTGCAGGTCATTCGAGTGAGGTGATGCGTCACGCAGGGCTTCGATTACCGATCGAGTCTCATGTGTTGCAAGCCTTTGTCACCGAGGGTTTGAAACCGGTGATTCCGAGGGTCATTACTTACGGCGCCGGGCATTTCTATATCAGCCAGTCAGACAAGGGCGGATTAGTATTCGGTGGTGATTTGGATGGGTACAACAGTTACGCCAGTCGCGGCAATTTACCGGTGGTTGAAGATGTGTGTGAGGGTGGAATGAGCATCATGCCGATGCTCGGGCGCGCGCGTCTGCTCAGGTCTTGGGGCGGTGTGATGGATATGTCCATGGATGGCTCTCCGATTATTGATCAAACAAAAGTCGATGGACTCTATTTTAACGGCGGCTGGTGTTACGGCGGGTTTAAGGCCACACCCGCCAGTGGTTGGGTGTTTGCACACCTGTTGGCGACCGGGACGCCACACGCCACAGCGAGTGCGTATCGGTTTGATCGATTTAAGACCGGTGCCATGATTGATGAAAAGGGGCAGGGTTCGACACCGAACCTTCATTAGACTATGCGGATACCTCACCCACTTCTAGGCCTGCGTGATCAATCCGAGTTTGTCTACTTGGGTGATGCGCAGCTACTGAATCGACCTGACGGCATGCAACCGGACGCTCTGGAGCCGATGACGCGCTATGCCTATGAGCGTGACAATCCACGCGGTATTCATCAAGAGCTTTGGTTTCATGAGCAAGGCGATCGTGCCTGGCTGGTGGTGACACGCAATACCCTCACACACGAAATTCTTCGGGTTGAGTTTGCAGATGAGGTGGCCCGCCATGATTGATCGATTGGCGCATGCACCGGGTGTGGACTTGGCTCGTCCGATTCAATTTAAATTCGATAACCGCGTCTATCGCGGATATCACGGCGATACCTTAGCGTCGGCGCTACTCGGAAATGGGGTTCGTCTGGTCGGTCGATCTTTTAAATACCATCGACCGAGAGGTGTTTTCTCAGATGGATCGGATGAGCCCAATGCGCTGGTCACTGTGCTTCGCGAAGGGCATCCCGAACCCAATACACGGGCAACCGAGGTTGAGCTTTACGACGGACTGCAAGCGTGGTCGCAAAATGCCTGGCCGAGCCTGCGATGGGATGTTTTAGCCCTCAATGATCGCTTGTCCAAATTTTTGACAGCCGGCTTTTATTACAAGACCTTTATGTGGCCGTCTCGGTTCTGGGAGGCTCTGTACGAGCCGCTGATTAGACGAGCGGCTGGGCTCGGACGACTGTCCACTTCGCCGGACCCGTCGGTTTACGACAAAGGATATCTGCATCCTGATGTATTGATCGTGGGCGGTGGGATTTCCGGTTTAGTGTGTGCGCTGCAATTGGCCAACGCCGGTAAGACCGTGATACTGATGGACGAACGCGCACAGCTCGGTGGTCGATTACGGTACTCAGCAGACGTTGAAAACCAGGTTTGGCTTGATGCACTGATTCACGAAGTCTCCGTACATCCCCGGATCCAATGCCTTAAGCGAGCGGTCGTATTTGGTTCGTATGATCACGGTGTGTACGGAGCGGTTAGTCGAAATACGGAACATCGCGCGGCCGAAGCCGGTGTGCTGCCCAAGCAAACGTACTGGACCATCAGTACGCAACACACCGTCATCGCGACGGGTGCACTGACGCGAGGCATCGCGTTTCCCAATAATGATCGCCCGGGAATTCTTTTGTTGAATGCCTTGGAGGCCTATGCCGGTTTCTATGGTGTGTTGTCTGATGCATCGATCGTGCTTTTGATTTCTCATGACGAGGCACGCCAAGCGGCCCTGCGCTTACACGCACTGGGATTGCGTATCGAGGCAGTGATTGATACCCGATCCGGTATTGAACCCTTAACTGAAATGCCGTACTTCACCGGGGCTGAAATTGTGAATACCCGTGGACGCTGCGGGTTGACTGCGGTGCAGGTACGGTTCGCAGACGGGGTCAAACGGTGGATCCAAACGGACTATTTGGGTGTCTCAGGTGGGTACAACCCGACTATCCAACTGACCTGTCATCAGGGCGCTAAGCCGGTTTGGGATGCATCGCGCGCTGTATTTTGTGCGTCAGACAATCGTCCGAAGGATCAGTGGTGTGTTGGTGCGGCGGCTGCTGCATTCGATTTGCACGGCGGTTGGCGCAGCGCCATTGAGGTGGCCGAAGGGATCCTTGGGCATCCATTTGAGGCGGTCAATCCGTTTGAAGCGGGGAAAAGGATGATCGAACAACCTCAATTTGTTATTGAGGGCGATGGGCCAATTTTCGTCGACATGCAAAATGATGTGACCGTGAAAGACATCGAGCTCAGCCATCAAGAGGGGATGTCCAGTGTCGAGCATGTCAAGCGATACACCACGCTTGGAATGGCGACCGATCAGGGAAAGCATTCGAACGTGTTGGGCTTGGCTGCTTTGGCTCATGCCGCAGGCCAGTCGATCGCTGAAACCGGGACAACCTTGGCGAGACCGCCTTTTACGGGTGTATCCATCGGCGCGCTGGCCGGTCATTACCGTGACCGCGATTTTAAACCCACTCGCTTGACTCCTTCGCATCAAGCCGCCCGCCGTCGGAATGCAAGTTTTGTTGAGGTGGGTAATTGGTTGCGAGCCCAATGGTTTCCTTTGCCGGGTGAAACGCACTGGCGAGAAACGGTTGATCGTGAGGTCTCTGCGGTTCGCGCGGGTGTGGGGGTGTGTGACGTCACCACCCTGGGCAAGATCGATGTGCAAGGTGAGGATGCAGCGTCTTTCTTAAACCGTGTGTATGCCAACGGGTTTTTGAAACTGCCCGTCGGCAAGACCCGTTACGGTCTGATGTTGCGCGAGGACGGTATTGCCATGGATGACGGCACTGCGGCTCGCTTGAGTGAAACGCACTTTGTGGTGACCACCACGACTGCCAATGCCGTCCCCGTGTACCGGCATATGGAATATGTGAGGCAATGTTTGTGTCCTCAGATGGACGTGCATCTCATCTCAACAACCGAGGCCTGGGCACAATTCGCAGTTGCCGGTCCACGCTCTCGTGAGTTGTTGGCGCGCGTCGTCGATGCCGATTTGTCAAATGAGGCGTTTCCATTTATGGCCTGTGCCGAAGTGACGCTCAAAAACGGGATGCGTGCGCGTCTCTTCCGTATCTCGTTTTCTGGTGAACTGGCATTTGAGATTGCTGTACCCACGCGGGTGGGTCATTCGTTTTTTGAATACTTACTCGATATTGGAACGGATCTGGGTGTGATTCCTTATGGTACCGAGGCGCTTGGTGTCATGCGGATTGAAAAAGGCCATGCCGCCGGTCCTGAACTGAATGGCCAAACCACTGCCCGGCAGTTGGGTCTTGAGCGTATGGTGAGTGACACCAAAGACAGCATTGGTCGAGTGCTTGCAAAACGCGAACAGCTGGCCACGGATACCACGCGTATGGTGGGTCTCAAGCCGGTTAGATCGACCGATACCTTGGTTGCGGGTGCGCATTTGGTGGCATTGGATCAACCGGCTGATGCGGCACACGATCTGGGATACGTTACCAGCGTGGCTTACTCGCCGCATTGCCAATCGATGATCGGTTTGGGTTACCTTAAGGACGCAGATGAACACAGTGAACAGCGGATTCGGGCGGTGAGCTTGCTCGATCAACTGGATATCGAGGTGCAGGTTGTGAGTCCACACTTTGTGGATCCCGAAGGAGAGCGGTTACGTGTTTGATTTGGTCGAAATGCCTGCAACGACAGAAAAGCTTGGGTTGATCGGTCCTCACTCACTCAGTGAGGTAACATCCAATGCGCTGGTTTCTTTGGCGGTTCCACGGCCACGCCTGACTCAGGCTGCGCAGCATCTGCGAGATTATTACGGTTTAGAACTGCCCGATCCGGAAGTGGTCTGCACCAACCAAGTGAATAGCCAATCGATCTTTTGGATGGCACGGAATCAATGGATGATTGAGTGCCCTGAGTTGCAAGACCCGAACTGGGCGGCCACACTGGCGTCTGCGCAGATCGGGTATGTGACTGAGCAGACCGGTGCTTGGGTATGCTTCGATCTCGAGGGGCCAAGTCTTGAACGGGTGCTTCAGCGGCTGGCCAATGTCGAGAGTGCGCGATGGGTGGATTCAGCTGCGATTCGGACTTCGATTCATCATCTTGGGGTGTTTGTAGTGTATCGCCGATCTGTTGTTTCAATTTATGGCCCGCGTTCAAGCGCGGATTCTTTGGCGAGAGCAGTCAAATTTGCAATGCATACAGTGAATGGGTTGGAGGATGACCATGAGGTTTGATAATTGGATCGCAGGCGAGTGGGTGGGCTCCGACGCGCGTATTGAAAACATCAATCCATCCGATACGCACGACGTGATCGGGCTTTACGCGCAAGCAAACTTTGACGACCTCGAGCGTTCGGTTAAGGCGGCCATTAATGCTCAAAAGCAATGGCGCGCCACACCGCTTGAGGCCCGTCAGGCAGTCTTGGATCGTATCGGTCGTGCATTGATGGAAAACGCGGATTCGCTGGGTGAACTGCTGAGCCGTGAGGAGGGTAAAACGCGCCCTGAAGGTCGTGGTGAAGTCTACCGTGCCGGTCAATTTTTTACGTACTACGCAGCCGAGGTTCTGCGGCAGATGGGTGATACGGCCGACTCAGTTCGTCCAGGCATCGAGATTGATGTCCGTCGCGAACCGGTGGGTGTGGTGGCGATTATCAGTCCATGGAATTTCCCAATGGCGACGGCCGCGTGGAAGATTGCGCCCGCACTTGCGTTTGGTAATGCGGTGATTTGGAAGCCCGCCAATCTAACCCCTGCGTCGGCTGTTGCATTGACTGAGATCATCGCGCAACAAGACATTCCCGCAGGCCTCTTTAATTTGCTGATGGGCTCCGGGAGTGTCCTCGGTGATGGTTTGACCGCACACCCGGGTGTGGATGCCGTCAGTTTTACCGGTTCAGTCGATGTCGGTCGCAAGGTGGCTACGCAAGCCGCCTCACATTTTGCCAAAGTTCAACTTGAGATGGGTTCTAAGAATGCATTGCTAGTCATGGACGATGCCGACCTCGATTTGGCCGTACAAACCGCTGCAAATGGCGCATTTGGGAGTACCGGACAGAAGTGCACTGCATCAAGCCGATTGGTAGTGCATGACACAGTACTCGATGCATTCGTGGATAAACTGCAAAAGCACATGCAGGGCTTGGTGGTGGGTCATGCGCTCGACGCAACCACGCAGATAGGGCCGGTGTCTTCACTGACGCAACTAAACGAGAACATTCGATATCTTGGTGTTGGACGTGATGAAGGTGCGGAGCTGTTGTGTGGGGGCGAGTTGCTTGAGCTTGAGACCCCGGGATACTTCATGCAGCCGGCACTTTTTATCAATACAAACAATTCCATGACCATTAATCGCGAAGAAATGTTCGCTCCGATCGCCAGCGTGATTGGGGTCGGATCCTACGAAGAGGGTCTGGCTACGGTGAATGATACAAAGTTCGGTTTGACCTCGGGGATCATGACGCGTTCACTGGCGCGCGCCAATCATTTCAGGCGTAACGCACAAACAGGGTGTGTGATGGTGAATTTACCGACGGCGGGAACCGATTATCACGTTCCCTTTGGGGGCCGCGGTGACTCCTCCTATGGGTCGCGCGAACAGGGTCAGTACGCGGTCGAGTTCTATACCACGGTCAAAACGTCCTACATTGCACAAGGTGAGCCTGAATAATGCGAATTGACGGACTCCAGTATTGCAATTGGTCACCTGAAATTTTTCAGCAGATGGCGGAAGGGCGGGTCGACTGCGTCCATGTCACGATTGCCTATCATGAAAATTTCCGAGAAATGGTAGCGGTGATTGAGTCGTGGAATCGATTTTTTGAGCACTTTTCTGACCGCGTGGTGCAGGCATTTACAGCCGCCGATGTGTGTCAAGCCAAAACAGAGGGTAAGACAGCCATCATTTTTGGCTTTCAAAACCCAAGCCCTATTGAGGATGACATCGGCCTGGTGGAAATTGTGCACCGGTTAGGGGTGCGGTTCATGCAATTGTCGTACAACAACCAGTCGTTGCTGGCAACGGGGTGTTATGAAACCACCGACCCCGGAATCACCCGCATGGGACGGGAAGTGATCCGGGAAATGAATCGAGTGGGTCTGGTGGTTGATATGTCCCACTCAGCCGAACGGTCGACTTTAGAAGCGATTGAAATCTCCGAGCGTCCGATTGCAATCACGCACGCCAATCCTGCGTTCTGGCACCCGGCGAAGCGTAATAAAAGTCGTGAGGTGCTCAAGGCTCTTGGTGACTCAGGGGGCATGTTTGGATTTTCGATGTACCCTCACCATTTGCGCGACGGGAGTGCTTGTTCGCTTGAGAGTTTTTGTCAAATGATTGCAGAGACCGCTGAACTGATGGGTATTGATCACATCGGACTGGGCTCTGACCTGTGTCAGGGTCAACCCGACTCGGTGGTGGAATGGATGCGCTCGGGTCGTTGGACCAAGGCGGTTGATTTCGGTGAGGGTTCTCAAGAGCAACCGGGCTTTCCAGCGCAGCCGGATTGGTTTGTTGATAATCGAGATTTTGGTCAGATCGAGCAGGGACTTGAGAAGTGCGGCTTCAAATCGAGCGAAATTAAGCAAATCATGGGTGAGAACTGGTTGCGCTTTTTTGATGACAGCTTTGGTATGCAAAAGGTGATGTGATGATTGCGCTGCGTAAGCCTGATGACGTCATGCGGTTGGATCGATTGGGATCACTGCACGGGTCGCGTTTATCTTTTTTGCGCATTTTGCTGAGACGGATCCAAGTGGAGCGATGGTCATTTGAGCGCAAGGCCTTTGAGATTGGCGCAGATTGCACCGGGCACGCGGTTTATACAGCCTATACACCGGACCGGGCCTACAGCTTGATGGTATTCGCACACCAACTGGATCCCGAGGATCGCACCGATCGTGTCATAGCAAACGCTTGGGATTCTACATTTGCCCTGTTTGACGGCATCCCGACCGATGCGGATATTGATCGGTTACGATGCCACGTGCCGATTCAAGAAGCTGGCCGTTTGAGCCCATCTGAATTGACGATGTCACGCGCCAATAAGTCGGTCAGACTGTGGGATGCGCTGGTGTCTACACTTGCATCCGGTGAGCAACCGGCGACTGAGTTGATCGATGAGACCGGCTACCTGATGCGGACAACGGCCGTGTATGGATCAGGCAAGTTCGGAGCCTGTGACCGTGAAATGATTCTCGATCGGCCGGAACTGCAACCGGCCTTTCAAGCAGAGATGTTGACCGTCCTGATGATCCGCCAATTTGCGCGTGATTGGCTCGAGCACGAAGCCTATCTGCGAGCACCGGGTCAGGCTGTGCGGTTGGATGATACGCTGGCGACACGGCTCGGTATTGGTAATTCCACCGGCTTGGGAATGGCTCCCTTTTTAATAAATCATCCGGTATTGATTGATCATTGGATGCGTGCACGCGAGACCGCGATTGCCCGGGTAGCAGAGATCCGTGAAGTGATGGATACAGACCGCGCGTTGGTCATGCGCCTACTCAATCGCCAACGCAACGAGTTTAAATTGTGGCGAAGCTCTGACGAGACGCAAAGTGAAGCCATTATAGAATTGACCCAAGATCTCGGTGTGCTGGTCGACTGGTTTGAGTCACGCCCATCCAATCAAGCCCTATGGGCCGAGGCAATGCAGTTTGCAGCCACATCGCTGTGTTTCGAGGCACAAGAGGTCTTGGCTTCGGTGATGCTCGAACCTTATGCCGAATTGGTCGATTCGCTGGCATCTGAAATGGCCGTGGATGAGTCTGAGTTACGGCCCGTCAATGGGGCCTTGACGGTCGCAGAATCGATCGCGCAAATCGACCGACAGTACCGTTGGCTCGATGATATCCACTGGAAACGTGCGGATGCGACTGCGTTACTTTGGTATGTGTCTGAGGAGAAATTGGAGCCGAGGTTGGGTTTACGCAATGAGGATGCATTTGAAGTACACGAACAGCCGTTAGCGCCTGCGCGCGACATCACGGCCTACCGTCAGGCGCTGAATTCATGGTCTCCTGAAACGACGCTGGCTGAGTTTCTAATGCGTGAGCCGGAACATCGGTTGGCCGCGATGCGGGTCCAATGGATTGCAGTCAATCAATACGGTGAAATTCGCGGAAATACCATCGATGCATCATTGCGTCCGATTGATCTGCTGCGCTGTAAATTGTCTTTTTTTGGGGCGACGCGGTTTGATCCCCGCTCCGATCGATGGCTCCGCATTACACTCTATCGGCACGCGCCCTATCTCGATCAGGTGGTTGAGACGGATCCATTTTGGGTATACGGACCGGTGCAATGACATGGTCAGGTAATGAGTTGCGCGCCCAGGTCACGAAAGCGAGCCGCGGTTTAGGTTTTGATTGGGGCCGTGCGAAATACTTGGGTGAGTCGGTACTTCGCGCAGAGCGGCATGGATTGCCGGCCACGCAAACCTTCATTGAATTGGCTGAGGGTTTGGATACCGGTCCCTCAAAACTGAGTACCTCAACCCTCTTTCAAGGGACAGCCATGGCAATGGATGCGGTCGATTTGGGCATTACCTTGGTGGATCATCTACCGCAACTCGATTTGGTAGACCCCATTGAACTGCATGTCATTGGGTATCCTCTGTTTTTAGGTATTGTTTGTTATGGGTTGACCGGTTCCGATCGCGCGCTTTGCGTCGAGACCGACACGTTTCAATGCGTTGTCCAAGCCAATCAAATAACAACTTCCAGCGCGCCGCCGTATCAAGGGGTTTGCCGGTTGAGTACTTGCCTGCCCTCGCGAAACGGTCGTTCGTGGGTGAGTCGTTTCGAATTGGAGTCTGCGGTTTGCGAACCATTGAATGATCTGGCATCCCGTGTGTATGCACCGGCAACTGAGGCGTCACGTTTGACAGGGGCGGGCGCCGGACTGAATGACAATGATTAAGTGAGAAGATGATGCAACGGATCGACCTCGATCAGATTGAGTCGCTGGCTTTGGCGGCATTAATCAATAGCGGAACGGCGCCGCAAAATGCGAAACCTCTGGCGGAGGCTACTCGTATCACTGAGGCGCAAGGAATTGCCAGTCACGGCTTGGCGTACATTCCAATTTATTGTCAGCACGTGCAGTGTGGGAAGGTTGACGGTCAGGCGGCGCCGCAAATCAATGCACCGAGGACCGCTGCTTTTCGAGTCGACGCGGCGCACGGATTCGCGCACCCCGCGATTCAATTGGGGTTCGAACAACTGATTCCAGCGGCTCGGGAACACGGGATCGCGCTACTGAATATTGATCGGTCCTACAATTGCGGGGTGCTGGGAGTGCATACGGGTGCGCTGGCCAATGCTGGACTGATTGGATTTGGCACCACCAATGCACCGGCATCAATTGCACCGAGTGGTGGCACTCAAGCGGTGGTCGGGACCAACCCATGGTCCTTTGCTTTACCGGGTTCGTCTGGGTTTTTAATTGATCAGAGCGCCAGTGTGATCGCAAAAAGTGAAATCATGAAAGCGAAGCGCGAATCGCGCACAATTCCGGATAGCTGGGCTTTGGACCCCAATGGACAGCCAACGACGGATCCTGAAGTGGCCCTCTCAGGCTCGATGGCGCCATCGGGTGGCTATAAGGGGGTCAATCAGGCTTTAATGGTGGAGTTACTCGCCGCGGCACTGAGCGGTGCGAATCTCGGTACGCAGGCAAGTCCATTTTCCGGTACCGCAGGGGGGCCTCCCGGGACCGGCCAGTGCTTTATCGCCATTAATCCGGATATTAATGCAGGGTTTACGGCTCAGGTTGAGCGACTGTGCGCGTCGATCACGGACCAAGGTGCGCGCCTGCCCGGTCTCAATCGTCGAGATCGCATGCGACAGGCTGAAGCGGACGGAGTGCTGGTAAATCCTGAAATTTTACAGGCCGTTAAACACCTTGCAGACGGGGGTCAAACGGCGCCTTCGTAAGGTTTTCAAAGCCCGTTTCCGTGATCAGTACTTGATCCTCGAGTTTAATTGAAAAGTTGGCATTGTCTGCACTGACAAGAGCTTCGACGCAGAGCACCATGCCGGGCTTCAGTTCGCTGTCAAAGGCACCTTCGACCCACTGATCGGGGTATACGATGAGCGGCCATTCATCGCACAACCCCACTCCGTGCATGGCGCAACCGTATTTCAGTTGCTGGCAATTTTCTGGCAGTTGATGCAACGCTTCAGTGATATCGGAAAAGTGTCTTCCGGGCCGCAGTAGCGCAATATTGTGGGTCAAATGATCGTGGGCGATGCGGGAGGCATCAATCAGCGCTGCGGGCGGGTCCTCGTCACCGATCCACCAGGTACGTGAGATGTCACAGCACATCCCATACGGGCCGATTAGATCGGTATCGAATGCGATGATCTCGTTGGGTTGTACTATCCGATGACTGCATTCTCGAAACCAAGGATGGGTTCTTGGCCCGCTAGACAGCAGGCGGGTCTCGATCCATTCACCGCCACGCTTGATGCTTTCATAGTGAAGCACGGCCCAAATATCCATTTCACTCATTCCAGGCTCGACAGCTTCTCGCATTCGACCGACGGCTTGTTCAGTGGAATGCATGGCGCATCGCATCGCCTTGACTTCGTCTTCGCATTTAATCGAGCGCGCGAATTCGGTTAACGGTTCACCCTCAATCACTGTCAACTGTCGGGACTCGAGCGCTCGCAGACCCGCCACCATAATTTTATCGACCGCCAAGACACGCGACCCCTCACCGTGTTGTGTCAGCAGTGATTCGACTTCCCTGGCAAATTGGGCTGCGGTATTGCCGACACTGTCGCCTCGATCAAAATAAAAGAGGTCCGCGCCTGTTCGGCGTTCGTGAATTCGGGGGTTGTCTTCGGTCAGGAATTCGGTATTGCGGTAATCCCACAACACCAGATGCCCGTCAGCGCAGAGAAGCACCGCCCTGAAAGGGTTGTGGTGATTCCATAAGATCATGTTCGTCGAGTCGGTTGCGTAACGAATATTCATTGGGTCGAACATCAAAAGCGCACCGACACCAGCGGTATCAATCTGTGCTTGCAGTCGCCCAAGACGATAGTCTCGAATCGCTTCACAGTTCGGTTCGATCAGCCCAGCCTCTCGCCATTCAGCTCGCGCTTGATACGAAACGGATGACGGTAAACCGGCTGTAATCGGCATTTTATCTGTTGCTTTGCTGGGGTCAATCTTCCGAGATACTGCAAACGCCATTCTTAGACCTTTCACCTATTTTTTAAGAGCTTAAGAGGTTGATTGTGGCGAGATTTATGTGGAGGCGACATGGTTTGCACAATTGAGGCATCGGACATGTCATCGCATAAGAAGTTGTGTCACGGTATGGCACATAAAAATACGAGGGATCCCCGATGAAGTATGAGCAGTTGTTTAAGCCATTGCAGCTGAATCAGTTAACCATTCGAAATCGTATTATGAGTACGGCGCACGCCGAGGTGTACGCGGAAAATAATCGAACCACCGAACGGTACGTTCGTTACTACGAGGAAAAGGCGAAAGGCGGTGTCGGGCTCTGTATCTGTGGTGGATCTTCGCCAGTCTCTCGGGACCAGCCACAACAGTGGTGGTCGGCGGTTGATTTAACCGATGACCGCGCCATTCCTCATTTGGGCAACCTCGCTGAGGCTGTGCATCGACACGGTGCGAAGATCATGATTCAGGCGACGCACATGGGCCGTCGAAATGCTTACTGGGGCGGTGACTGGCCTCACCTGGTCTCTCCGAGCGGTATCCGTGAGCCAGTGCACCGCGGTACGGCGAAAATCATAGAAAAGCATGAAATCGAGCGCATCATCGCCGACTTTGCCAAAGCTGCGATCCGGATCCGTGAAGCCGGACTGGATGGGATGGAGATCTCTTGTGCACACCAACACCTGGTTGATCAGTTTTGGTCGCCGCGAACCAATCATCGTTCGGATGAATATGGTGGCTCGCTTGAAAACAGGTTGCGGTTCGGGGTGCAAGTATTTGAGGCCATCCGTGAGGCAGTCGGGCGTGATTTTGCCGTGGGTATGCGGATGTGCGGCGACGAATTTCATCCAGACGGCCTCAGTCACGACGACTTGAAAGAGATTGCGCAAGCAATGGACGAGACCGGTTTGATCGACTTCATCAGTGTGATCGGTTCCGGGGCTGATACACACAACACCTTGGCGAATTGCATGCCGCCGATGGCACTGCCTCCTGAACCGTTTATTGATTTGGCTGCCGGCATCAAGTCGGTAGTCAATGTGCCTGTCATGCATGCGCAGGGCATTCGAGATCCAACGCAGGCGGAGCGTGTGTTATCGGAGGGTCTGATTGATTTGGTCGGTATGACGCGCGGCCTGATTGCTGACCCGCATATGGTCAATAAGATGCGGGAAGGTCGTGAGACTGAGATACGGCAATGCGTTGGTGCGAACTACTGCATTGATCGCCAGTATTTGGGTCAAGATGTTCTGTGCGTGCAAAACGCAGCGACGAGCCGTGAACGATTCATGCCGCATCAAATTGAGCGAACCACCGGGCCTGTTCGCAAGGTGGTCGTGGTCGGTGCGGGTCCGGCCGGATGTGAAGCGGCGCGAGTCAGTGCAGAGCGAGGACATCAGGTCGTATTATTTGAAAAAAGCGATGCCGTTGGAGGTCAGATCAATCTAGCGGCGAAGGCGCCACAGCGTGATCAAATGGCCGGTATCGTGCGTTGGTTTGATCTGGAGTTAAAGCGCTTACAGGTCGACGTTCGGTTGAATACGGCCGCTGATGCACATTCAATCTTGGCAGAAAAACCGGATATCGTCGTGATGGCGTCAGGCGGTCGGCCGGGCATTACGGAAAATCCTGATTGGGGGTTTGATGACCGGTTAGCTGTTTCGAGTTGGGATGTATTGTCAGGTCAAATACCCGTTAAACCCAATGTGTTGGTTTATGACGTGATGGGCCAACACGCCGGGACGGGAACGGCAGACTTTGCCTCAAATAAGGGCGCGCGTGTCGAGATTGTGACTCCGGAGCCGAAGGTCGCTGACGATGTGGGTGGAACTACATTCCCCATTTTTTATCGTCGCATGTATGGCCAAGGGATCATGATGACGCCCAATTATTGGTTGACGCGTGTGTATGCTGAAGATGATAAAATCATCGCCGTCTTGACCAACGAGTACACCGAAGAACATGAAGAACGCGAAGTCGATCAGCTAATTATCGAAAACGGCATCATTCCGAATGATGAATTGTATTGGGAGCTGAAGCCGAAAAGTTGTAATCATGGCATTACTGAACTGGATCCACTGTACGATCATCAACCGCAACCCTGCCTTTCTGACATTCCTGTCGGTGAATTTGCGCTGTTTCGGGTCGGTGATTGCATTTCCATGCACAATATTCATGGGGCGATTTACGATTCGTTGCGAATAGCGAAGGATTTTTGACCGTGAGCTCGCTGATCACTTGGCTTTTAATTATTGGGTTCGCTGGGTTTGCCTTGGGTTGCCTGAGACGTATTCAGTTATGGAATCAAGGGCGTTCAGTGGCGTTGTCACCGTGGCTTCTTTTGACCATCCCCAAGCGCTACTTGGTTGACTTGCACCACATCGTGGTGCGCGATCGCTACATTGCGAATACACACATCGCGGCGGCCGGTGGTGTAGTCGGTTCCTTTGTTGTCCTGAGTCTAATTTATATCGCCGGTTTCCAAGCCGGTTGGTTGTATGGCTTGGTCTGGGGATTATTGGGTCTCGGTTTGATTGGCGCTGCTTTTGTCGCTTGGCGTCGGGTGAATCGACCGGAGCGTCTTTCCGCAGGTGCTTGGAACGCAATTCCCTACAGTTTGTTTGCCTACGGTATTGGCTTTACTGGCCTGACCTTAGCCGAAGCCGGGCTGATCGAGGGGGTTTTTGCCGCGGTCGCACTGGTATTTGCAGTGATTGGGATCATTGAAATCACCGGCGGTGCACTGTTGTCTCGACCTTTAAAACATCTGTTATCGGGGTCGGTACATCTGGCCTTTCACCCAAGACAAGACCGATTTGAATCGACGGGACAGCTGTCTACTGACTTAAAGCCGATGGATCCTGAGGCTTCGCAGTATGGGGTCGGCCACGTGCAAGATTTTACATGGAATCGACTGTTGAGCTTCGATGCCTGTATTGAGTGTGGCAAATGCCAAGAGGTCTGTCCGGCGCGAGCGGCGGGACAGCCTTTGAATCCGAAAAAACTGATTCAAGATCTGGTGGCAGGGCTCGAAGGGCGGAGTGACGCAAAATATCGCGGTGTGGGTCATCCGGGGCAGGCGATTGGAACGCATGCACCCTGTTCACAAAACGGCGGTCTGATTACTTCGATGATAGAGGAAGAGACTCTGTTTGCGTGTACAACCTGTCGCGCTTGTGTTGAGGTCTGTCCAATGATGATCGAGCATGTGGATGCGATCGTTGATATGCGCCGATTCGTTGCCTTAGAGAGGGGCGGAGTTCCTGAAAAGAGCCGAGACGCGTTGGACGACCTGCGTAATACCGATACCGTCAGTGCCAACGCGCTTGAGGATCGTGCGAACTGGTCGGTTGATTTGGAGTTGCCAGTAGCGACCCCAGACCGTCCGTGTGATGTGTTGCTTTGGAGTGGTGAGGCGGGATTTGAACTCCGTAACCAGAAAACCTTACGGCTGGTGGCACGGCTTTTGAAGAAGGCCGGATTGGATGTAGCTGTTTTGGGGGAGCATGAGCTCGATACGGGTGATTTGGCGCGCCGCCTCGGTGATGAGCTGCTTTTCCAGTCATTGGCGGAACGAAACATCCGCTATCTCAACAGCTTATCGTTCAAGCGGATAGTCACCATTGATCCTCATGTCTTCCACGCGCTGAGCCAAGAATATCCGGCATTTGGGGGTCAGTATTGTGTTGAGCATCACACACAATTACTCGCCGATTTGATCGATGACGGTGCGCTACCCATAGACAAGTCTGTAAACCTGGGCAACGTGACTTACCACGATCCATGTTACCTCGGTAGATACAACGGAGAGGTGGCTGCACCGCGCGCGCTGATTGAAGCGGTTGGGGTCCAGTACACTGAAATGGAACGATCCGGGAAAAACAGCCGTTGTTGTGGCTGGGGCGGTGGTTCCGCTTTTTCCGATATCCCCGGCGAACGACGGATTCCCGATATGCGAATGAACGACATCCATGATGTGGATGCACAAACCGTTGCGGTCGCGTGCCCCAATTGTATGACCATGTTGGATGGTGTGGTTCAAGATCGCACGCGCGTCGTTGATGTCGTTGAGCTGGTTGCAGATGCGGTGGGGGTTTGAAATGGCGGTGATGCGGATTAATCGCTTCGATCAAGATCGAGGATACATTACGAAGTCGGGTATCAAACGCATTGCGCGCGACCGTGATGTCACCGAGATTGGTGACGCGCATCAAGCAGTCGCTGCCAGTAAACCGGTGCGCAGTCGCGAGGAAAGTGAGCATTGCCTGTTGGTTGTCTTGCACGCGAAATCCCAAGAGCTGTCGACGCTGGATAGAGAACTTTTATATGTCGCTTGTGCATTGAGTGAGTCAAGCGATGCGGCTCTGGCCGTTCATGCCGTGGTCTTTGGAGCAATCGCCCCGCAGCCATGGGCGGAGTACGGAGTGGATCGCGTTTCAGTGTTTGATGACACCATTTGGGATCAGTATGTCCCTGAAGCCAAGGTTCGAGAGCTTATGCAACTGCACACCGCGCTCAAACCGGTACATACCCTATTTTGTGAGAGCGAGTTTGGAGACTCTGATCTTGCTCGCCGGCTCGCAGTGGCACTTAAGCTCCCAATTGCGACGCAGATTTATGAAGTCACTGAGACCCACGTTCGTCGAACGCTGGGAAATGGCCGGTATCAAGCACAGACTGCATTGCCACCGATTATGGTGCTTGAAGCAGGAACCGTGGGTGATTTGGATCTTGAATTCGTCAGTGCGCCTGTCGAGCAGATGCTGCATGCGCCGGGTGACTTGGTGACGCCCTCACTTGAGGAGCGGCTGAGTCTGCCAAGTTCTGAGATTCCACTGGCTGAAGCAGAATTCATTGTTTCCGCCGGCAATGGCGTGGCCAATATGGAGACGTTTCATCGTTTCGCTAAGGCGCTGGATGCCACCGTGGGTGGCAGCCGCGTGGTTGTGGATGACGGTAAATTACCGCGCTCCTGTCAAATCGGAGCCACCGGCCAATTGGTCAAAGCCTCGGTGTATTTAGGCATCGGTATCTCGGGCGCGGTACAGCATTTACAGGGTATTAAAGAGTGTAATTACGTGATTGCGGTGAATTTGGATGAGACCTGTGATCTGGTCAAACGGGCCGATTTGGCAGTGATTGCCGATGCTGAAACCTGGATGCAGTCGGTCATTGATCGTATGGAGGTGTCGGCATGAATCAGGTCGCAGTCTTGATCAGTCTGGCACGGCATCCGAAGTCAGGCCGGTTGATGCTGTCCCCCAATGATGCGCGCGCGTTGGCGGTCGCCAAAGAGATGGCGGATGATGTGCGCTTGATTCATGTGGGTGAGACCGCGCATGCGCTCACGTTACGTCAGTATCTGGGGCTGGGCTTTCCATCCCTTGAGTTGATTGAGATGACTGACGGTGCAGATATTTGTGAGGTGCTTATATCGTATCTTCAGAAAGATGCGCCTAAGGTCATTTTGACGGGGCTCTATGCGCTTGGGCAAGAGGACACCGGACTGGTTCCGTATGTGCTCGCCGAAGCATTGAGCCGACCCTTAGTTGATCGTGTTTTGAGTGTGGATACGGCGTCGAATACGGCACAGCAATTCTTGCCTCGTGGGCAAAGGCGTCAACTCAGTTTGCCCGAGCGTGCGATTTTGACGATCTCGGACAAGGCGCCGCTTACCCTTGAATATGTCGCACGCCGGGCCAGTGAAGGGTTGATTCATGAGGTGCCCAGTCAGCGTGAGTCCGTCGCTTCGGTGTGGTCTGATCAATGGGTGCGGGAATCACGGCGTCCTGGCAGACGTCGACTGACGATTAAGAGTCAGGCGCACGGCTGGGATCGGTTTACCAAGCGATTAGCGTCTCCCGGTGGCGGCGGGGAAGTCATCAAGAATGATCTCGAGCGCAGTGTGGATCGGGTTCTTGAGGTGCTGGCCGAAAAGAAACTGCTGCCTAATGCGTCGTGATCTGAAAGAGCCGGGACGTTAGAGCGCAAATCAAGGCCGCGAACAATCTCTAGTCTTTCTCTATTGAATGGATCAATGGAGATTGTCATGCAACGGTATTCAGGTTTCGGGCTGTTGAAGCACACCTTCAGCCATCACGAAAACTGGCAGAAGATTTGGCGCAATCCAAAACCCAAGGCGAACTACGATGTAATCATCGTAGGCGGTGGTGGTCACGGTTTGGCAACCGCTTATTATCTCGCTAAAGAGCATGGCATCACCAATGTTGCGGTGATTGAGAAAGGCTTCCTTGGCGGCGGAAACACCGGCCGGAATACCACCATTGTCAGATCCAACTACCTGTGGGATGAGGCAGCGCATTTATACGAACACGCGATGAAGTTGTGGGAGGGCCTTTCTCAAGACCTGAACTATAACGTGATGTTCAGCCAGCGCGGTGTATTGAATCTCGGTCACACCTTGCAAGACATGCGTGATATCCAGCGTCGGGTGAATGCAAACCGGCTCAACGGTATCGACAGTGAAGTACTCGATACCCGAGGGGTTCAGGAGATTGTTCCGTTGATGGATTGTTCCTCGAACACCCGATATCCGGTGCTCGGCGCATCGTGGCAACCCCGCGCAGGTGTGGCGCGACACGATGCGGTGGCTTGGGGGTTTGCGCGGGCCGCGAATGCCATGGGTGTTGATATTATCCAACAGACTGAGGTGACTGACTTGCGGGTCGAAGACGGCGCCATTCAGGGCGTCGAGACACGTCAGCACGGTCTGATTCGAGCCAACAAGGTCGGTTGCGTGGTTGCCGGTAATTCCAGTGTGCTTGCCAAGATGGCTGGGTTTGAGCTGCCCTTGGAATCACACCCTCTGCAGGCTTTGGTGTCTGAGCCCATTAAGCCGATTTTGGACACGGTCGTAATGTCCAATGCAGTGCACGGTTATGTGAGTCAGTCTGATAAAGGCGATTTGGTCATCGGAGCTGGGATCGACAGCTACAACGGGTATGGGCAACGTGGCTCGTATCCCACAATCGAGCACACGGTGCAGGCAATTTTAGAGTTATTCCCCATTTTCAGTCGGGTTCGTATGAACCGTCAGTGGGGTGGGATTGTAGATACCTGCCCGGATGCTTGCCCGATCTTGTCCAAAACGCCGGTTGAGAATTTGTATTTCAACTGCGGTTGGGGAACCGGTGGCTTTAAGGCGACCCCGGGGTCGGGTCATGTGTTCGCGGCCAGTTTGGCGCGTGGCGAGATGCACCCATTGGCTGCGCCGTTTTCCATTGATCGATTTTATACCGGAGCGCTTGTGGATGAGCATGGCGCAGCCGGTGTTGCGCACTAGAGGTTTGATTCATGTTGCAAATTTATTGCCCGTATTGTGAAGAGCATCGACAGGAATGTGAATTTCACTTCAAAGGCCAGGCGCACATCAAAAGACCTGAGGATCCCGATAACTGTGATGACAAAACCTGGGGAGACTATTTGTATTTCCGGGAAAACGTCCGGGGTGTGCATGATGAAATGTGGGTCCACGCACTTGGCTGCAGAAAGTTTTTCAATGTCACTCGGAATACCGTGACTTACGAAATCCATGGTGCCTATAAATTGGGAAAAACGCCGATTAAAGAGGGCGAGCAATAATGCAACAGTTTCGATTGTCAGAGGGTGGCCGAATCGACCGAACGCAGCCCATTACCTTCAAATTCAGAGGCCGCTCATTCCAGGGTTACGCTGGAGATACGCTGGCGTCTGCGTTGCTTGCAAACGGTCAGTCACTGCTGAATCGGAGTTTTAAATACGGTCGACCGCGCGGCGTCATGGCCGCCGGTGCTGATGAACCGAATGCACTGCTGCAGCTGGGTGCGACAGAAGCCACCCAAGTACCCAATGTACGAGCGACACAGCAAGAACTGTATTCAGGTCTGGTCGCGGAGCCAGTGGCCGGTTGGCCGAGTGTGGACTTTGATCTGAAAAGCCTGCTCGGACGTTTCGGTGGCGCGATGATGCCGGTTGGATTTTATTACAAGACATTCATGTGGCCGCAGTCATTTTGGATGACTTACGAAAAGTTTATCCGAAAGGCGGCTGGACTTGGGCGATCTCCATTGGAGCGGGATCCCGATCGGTATGACACTCTGAATCAGCATTGCGATGTATTGATTATTGGCGGCGGGCCGGCAGGGCTTCAGGGGGCCTTGACTGCTTCACAAAATAATCAGCGCGTCATTCTCTGTGACGAACAGTCTGAGTTCGGTGGCTGTCTGCTGAGTTCTGTTGAGGTGATTGATCAGCAACCGGCTACAGAGTGGGTCGAAGCGGCGGTACAGCAGTTGCAAGCCATGCCAAACGTGACATTGCTACCGCGCGCGACCGCGACCGGCTTTCATGATCATCATTTTGTGACCATTCATGAGCGCTGTAACGAGCACGTGGCTGACCGCGTCGATGAGGGCAAGGTGCGTGCCCGCATGCACCGAGTACGGGCACAACAAATCGTGTTGGCGACCGGTGCACACGAGCGTCCATTGGTGTATGGCAACAATGATTTGCCCGGGTGCATGATAGCGACCGCCGTATCGACCTATATTAATCGGTATGCGGTCAGACCGGGCCGACGCTTAGTGGTCTGCACCACCAATGACAGTGGGTATCAAGCTGCCTTTGACTGGGTTCGCGCCGGCGGTGAGGTTCCGGTGGTTTGTGATACTCGGTCGGTTGTCAAAGGTGCTGTGATCGATCAGGCTAACGCGCTCGGTATTGAAGTGCGGTGCGGATATGGGGTCGTGAATGTCAAAGGCCGTCGGCATGTTCAAGGTGTCGAAATAGCCCCCTTGTCTGAGGATGGCAGTTCAGTGACCGGACCGGTCCGTCAAATCAGCTGCGATACAGTGGCCTCATCGGGCGGTTTTTCTCCTGTGGTTCACTTGTCAGCTCACTTGGGTCATCGACCTGTCTGGAACGAGGCTGTGATTGGTTTCACCCCGCACCCGGATTGTGGCTTGATCGCAGTTGGCAGCGCCGCCGGGGTACATGAGCTGTCTGCACTGCTTGAACAGACGACCGCCCGTGTGTCAGATGCGCTTGAGGTTCCGCGGTCGAGTGTTCCCAACGTGGAAGTACGGGATGAGAATCCGCCGATGGCGCTTTTCTTAGTGCCTCACGTGGCATCGGTCAGTCGCGCGCCCAAGCAATTTGTGGATTATCAAAACGACGTGACCGCTTCGGGCATCGAGCTCGCCTGCCGCGAAGGCTTTGAGTCGATTGAGCACGTAAAGCGTTATACGGCTTTGGGCTTTGGAACCGATCAAGGCAAGTTGACGAATATTAACGGGGTTGCCTTGGCTGCACGTGCGCAGGGTAAAAGCATCGCCGACACAGGGACCACCATGTTCCGGCCGAACTACACGCCAGTGACATTCGGTGCCGTCGTGGGTCGAGACGTCGGTTCGCTCTTCGATCCAAAGCGTTACACAGCCATGCAGCCGTGGCATGAGGACAATGGCGCCGTGTTTGAGGATGTGGGTCAGTGGAAGCGTCCATGGTATTTCCCTCGAACCGGGGAATCGATGCAAGCAGCGGTCAACCGCGAAGCGAAAGCGGTGCGTGATTCAGTCGGGATATTAGACGCATCAACGCTTGGAAAAATTGATGTGCAAGGCCCTGATGCGCGTGAATTTATGGGGCGTATCTACACCAACGCATGGGCCAAACTGAACGTGGGTAAATGTCGATATGGTCTGATGTGCGGTGAAGACGGCATGTTGTTCGACGATGGCGTGACCTCTTGTCTGGGTGAAAATCATTTTTTAATGACCACGACCACAGGCGGTGCAGCGCGTGTCTATGAGTGGTTGGAGTTGTGGCATCAAACTGAATGGCCAGAGCTTGATGTGTACTTCAATACCGTGACAGACCATTGGGCGACCTGCACCGTCAGTGGTCCCAACAGTCGTGCGACCTTACAAAAGCTCACCGATTTGGACTTATCCAGCGAAACGTTCAAATTCATGGATTGGCGTCAAGCCACCGTGGCGGGTGTGCCCGGTCGGATTTTCCGGATTTCGTTTACCGGGGAGTCGTCATTTGAGATCAACGTGCCCGCTCATTACGGATTGCATGTTTGGGAAGCCCTGATACAAGCCGGTGAAGAGTTCGGTATCACCCCTTACGGCACCGAGACCATGCACGTACTGCGGGCTGAAAAAGGGTTCATCATTGTAGGCCAGGACAGTGATGGTTCAGTGACACCGATTGATTTGGGAATGTCTTGGGCGGTCGGAATGAAAAAACCGTTTTCGTTTTTAGGTAAGCGTGGCATGCAACGCGCAGACTGCGTTCGTGAGGATCGAAAGCAACTGGTTGGTTTGAAAACACGCGATCCACAAGAGGTGCTTGAAGAGGGAGCACAGGCTGTGTTCGACCCGAAGGCGGTGATTCCAATGCCTATGGTGGGTCATGTGACTTCGAGTTATTGGAGTCCGAATTGCGGTCACTCAATTGCACTGGGTCTGATCGCTGGGGGCCACTCAAAAATGGGAGAGGCGGTCTTTTTCCCGCAAGCAGACGGCCGTGTCATTGAAGCTGAGATTTGCAGCCCGATATTTTTTGACCCAGAGGGGGTAAGACAAAATGGATAGCTTGTTTTCCTGCATCCCTCAACATGCAACGACAGCGCCAAAGACACAGACGCCTCTTTGGAATCGTGAGCCGCTGCAAAACGCCAACATCCGAATTGAGGAGTGTCCACTCATGGGTCATTTCAATTTGCGGATGGATCCAAATTCCAAGTATCGCGCAGCGGCTGAAGCGATTTTGGGTGCGAGGCTTCCCGACGCGCCATTGTCATCAACGCGGACCGAGGATCTGACGATTTTTTGGATGGCCCCGGATGACTGGTTGGTTTTGATGCCTTTTGAGAAAGCGGCTTCGTTTGAGACCGAATTCAGAGACGCCATGAAGGGACATTACTCAATAGTCGATGTTTCCGGTGGACAGACGGTCATTCGTTTAGCGGGCTTCTCAGCTCGGGAAGTGTTGCAGAAATCTACGATGATTGATGTGCACCCAGAGCAGTTTCCAGTGGGCAAGGTGGTTGGGACCTCATTTGCTAAAAGCGCCGCGACCCTGACCCGGGTCGAAGAGGATACCTATGACCTGATCGTTAGGCGGAGCTTCGCAGAGTACATATGGGAGTGGCTCTGCGACGCCAGCGCTGAATATCGGTGAAGGGCACTTGGGGCCTTGGGAGAGTAACCGTGTCACTTGGGGATGCTGATGTACATCGGTGTGTTTGATCTTTTTAAAATTGGTGTCGGGCCTTCCAGTTCCCATACGATGGGGCCGATGTTGGCCGCCGGACGATTTGTGAAGGCGATTCCGGATCTTGGTGCGGTACGGCGGATAAGGGTCCAATTATTCGGTTCGTTGAGTGCCACTGGCCGCGGTCACTGTACCGATCAAGCGGTGATTGCCGGACTTTCGGGACTTGAACCTCAAGACGTCACGCGCGAGCGTTTACAAGAGGTCGTGACACTGGCCAACTCGGGTCAGATGAGTCTGGCTGGCGAACATGCTATCGCGTGGGATGCGTCGGCTGATTTGATTTTCGAGTCAACGTCGCTACCTGCACACCCCAATGGATTGTGTTTTACCGCCTGGTCCGATTCGGGTATTTGCACCGAACAGACATTCTTCTCGATCGGCGGTGGGTTCGTGAAGCGTGCCGATGAGATGGACCAACCCGATACGGATGCAGTGGAGGTCCCTTATGCGTTTGAGTCAGCACGGACGCTTCTGAATTTGTGTCGCCAATTCGGCATGTCAATCTCTGCGCTCATGTTTGAAAATGAGCGTGTGTTTAGAACGGCTGATGGAATCAATCATGGCTGTCGTGACCTCTACCATGCCATGCGTTCGTGCGTTGATGCAGGCCTTCAAACTCAAGGCATTTTACCAGGTGGTTTAAATGTTCGACGTCGTGCACCGAGATTGTACCAAAGTCTCAAAAGCGGACAGCGTCAAAATATGATCTCGCTCGGTTTTCAAGGCATGGATTGGGTGAATCTTTATGCGTTGGCTGTGAACGAGGAGAACGCGTCGGGTGGTCGAATGGTGACAGCTCCGACGAACGGTGCGGCCGGTGTTATCCCAGCGGTATTACTTTGGTACGCTGATCAAATCCCGTCACTGGATCAGGCAGACATTGTCCGCTTCTTTTTAGCCGCCGCAGCCGTTGGGTCGTTATGTAAACAGAACGCATCGATCAGTGGTGCTGAAGTGGGCTGTCAGGGTGAAGTGGGTTCCGCGTGCGCAATGGCAGCGGCAGGTTTATGTGAAGTGTTGGGCGGCACCCCGGAGCAGGTTGAAAATGCCGCAGAGATCGGTCTTGAGCACAATCTTGGATTAACCTGTGATCCGATCGGCGGCTTGGTACAAGTGCCCTGTATTGAACGTAATGCGATTGCCGCTGTGAAAGCCATTAACGCCGCACATCTCGCACTATCGGGTGACGGCATACACTGCGTTTCACTGGACAAAGTGATTGATACGTTGCGTGAGACCGGTAAGGATATGCAAGATAAGTATAAAGAGACCTCGCTGGGTGGTTTGGCCGTCAACGCGGTCGAATGTTGAGGGTATGGTGATGAATATTCCAATACTTAGTCTTGATCGTGTCGAAGCGCCCATTGACGAAGCACGGGGTCTTTCTAATCCGTGGTATACCCATGAGTCATGCTTCATTACCGAGCGGGATACGATTTTTTCGAATAACTGGACCTGTGTGGCATTTACCCACGATGTGTCGGAATCTGGGTCTGTTTATCCTGTCAATTTAATGGGGATCCCGCTGCTTGTGGTGCGCGATCGTGAATATTGCGTTCGTGTATTCCACAACGTGTGTTCACATCGGGGCGTCCAGTTGGTGGATGGGGCGCAAAAATTGTCCGGTATGCTGTGCTGTCCCTATCATTCATGGACGTATGATCTGACTGGTCGCCTAGTGGCCACACCACATGTCGGCGGAATCAATACGCATCAAGTGGACGGTCTGGACTGTGCGAAGCACGGCCTAAAAGCGGTGCGATGCCATGAATGGATGGGCTTGATATTTGTCGATTTAAACGGTGCCTTGGAGCCTTTTGAGTCGCGTATTGAGTCATTGCTCGCGCGTTGGGATGCCTGGATACCTGAGCGAAATTATGACGACTTAGAAGCTGACCCGGCGCACGGTCAGCTTGAGATTGAGCTGGCGTGTAATTGGAAACTGGCGGTCGAGAACTATTGTGAAGCCTACCATTTGCCGTGGGTGCACCCGGGATTAAACACCTATTCTCGGTTGGATGATCATTACAATATCGTCGATGCGAATTTCTCAGGCCAAGGCAGTCAAGCCTATCGCTTGTCAGAAAGCGAAGGCTTTGAGTTACCCAAAATATCGAATTGGCCTCAACATGCGTTGCAATCGGCTGAATACATCAGCCTGTTTCCGAATGTATTGCTCGGTGTACAGGCAGATCATGCCTTTGCAATGATTATTAACCCCGAAGCGTGTGACCGAACACGTGAACGCTTGATGCTGATGTATGCGCCGGGCGTGATTGATAACCCCGCCAGTTTGGCTGCGCGCAATAGCGTCCGCAGTGCGTGGCAAGAAGTCTTCAGTGAAGACGTGGCGGTCGTTGAGTCGATGCAGCGTGGACGCAATTCGCCGGCATTTGACGGCGGGAAATTTTCGCCGGTTATGGACCCACCCACCCACGCGTTTCATCAGTGGACGGCGGCACAAATAAAAAAGGGAGAATGCTAAATGAGCAACGCACGCACGTTACATGACGAATCCATCATCATCGATGGATTGGTGATTGCCAAATGGGATCGCGAACTGTTTGAGGATATGCGAAAGGGCGGACTGACGGCTGCCAGTTGCACTGTGTCTGTTTGGGAGGGTTTCCAAGCGACGGTGGATAATATCGGTTCCATGAATGCGCTGATTGAGGCCAACAGTGATTTGGTGATGAAAGTATGCTCGACCGCTGACATCGCCCAAGCCAAAGCTGAAGGTAAGACGGGTGTGATGATGAGCTTCCAAAACGCGCACGCGTTTGAGGATCAGTTGTCTTACGTGAAGATCTTCAAAGACCTGGGCGTCGGTATTGTACAAATGTGCTACAACACACAAAATCTGGTCGGAACGGGATGCTACGAGCGAGACGGTGGCCTCTCCGGGTTTGGTCATGAGGTGGTCGCGGAAATGAACCGCGTTGGGGTGCTTTGCGATTTGTCCCATGTCGGCGCGAAAACCTCTGAAGAAGTCATACTGGCGAGTGAAAAACCGGTGACCTACAGCCATTGTTTGCCCAGTGGTCTCAAAGAGCATCCGCGCAATAAATCAGATGAGGAACTCCAGTTCATCGCCGATCACGGTGGATTTGTAGGGGTCACCATGTTTACACCGTTTATGAAAAATGGGGTGAACTCGACTATTGAAGATTACGTTGAAGCGATTCGTTATGTCTTCAATATTTGCGGGGAGGACGCCATTGGCATCGGCACTGATTTCACGCAGGGCCATGGGTTTGATTTTTTTGAGTGGCTGACTCACGACAAAGGATACGCACGCCGCTTGACGAAATTTGGAAAAATCGTCAATCCAGAGGGGATTCAAACACTCGGAGAATTCCCCAACCTGACTGAGGCGCTTTTACAGGGAGGCTTCAGTGAGCGGCAAACCCAGAAAATCATGGGTGACAATTGGGTTGATCTCCTGCGGACCGTCTGGGGGGAAACAGAATCATGACAACACATGCACCTGAGGTACCGATAGAAGTCGATGGTGACACCGGCGTATGGATGACGGACGGTCTTCCCATGCTCTATGTGCCTCGACATTTTTTTATCAATAATCATATCGCCGTTGAAGAGGCCCTCGGCGCCGAGCGTTATGCTGAGGCGTTGTATCAAGCCGGTTATAAAAGCGCATGGTACTGGTGTGAAAAAGAATCTGCGCAACATGGAATCGAGGGTGATGCCGTGTTCCATCACTACATGAAGCGGCTCTCACAAAGAGGTTGGGGACTTTTTTCAACTGAAATGCTTGATATCGCCGCCGGCCGAGCACGTGTTCGGCTCGATCATTCAGCGTTTGTTTATCAAATGGGTCAGGTGGGTCGAAAAGTCGATTACATGTACACCGGCTGGTTTTCAGGTGCCGTAGATCAGATTGCTGAAGCCCACGGTTTTAATGTACGAACCGTTTCGCGTCAAACCCAATGTGCCGCCGAACCGGGGATTGAATTCGGTCTGTTTGAAGTGGCTCCGATTACTTGACCACGCGGTTTTTCTTTCGAACGACTGAGGGCGATTCGCCGAAAAAGTCTTTAAAACAGTTCGAAAAGTGCGAGCTTGAAACAAAGCCGCACGCGAGTGAGATGCGGGTAATCGAGTCGGAGGTTTGCACCAGTAGCCGTTGCGCTTGCGTGAGTCGTAACTCAAAGTAATAGCGCGACGGTGACGTCCCGAGATGCGATTGGAATAGCCGCTCAATTTGTCGTCGCGAAAGATTTACGCAAGCCGCCAGTTCCTCACTGGTCAACGGCTCTTCAATATTCGCCCGCATGAGCTGAAGCGCACTGCGCAGCGCCTCTGGCAGTGACGGGTCGTTTTGCAACATGTGACTCGATGAAATGCTCGAGGCGGAGAGACTGTCGGGGGCCAGGATTTCACGAACGGCTCGGGCAACGTCGCGACTTGCCGCAAAATCCAACCACTCCAGCATCATTTCAAGCGTGCTGCTGGGGCCTGCGGCGGACAGTCGATTTGTAGAGATTTCATGGGTTTTGTCCGCCAGTCGAACCGCCGGATATTTTTCCCTGAGTAGCGCATGGTTATCCGGGTGCAATGCCACGGGCGTTGCGTGCATCAGTCCGGCCTGCACCAGTGCCAAGCTACCGTTCCATACCCCACCCACTGCCAGCTCGTGACTGGCAGCAGATTTCAGTTTTTCAGTCAGTTGATGGCTGTACATCAGAGGACTCCGATAGCCACCAATGACGACGATTACGTCGAGCGCTCGCGTGTCTTGACTGCAATTGAGATTCGTTAATAGGCCGTCTGTTGAGAGGTCGATACCCAAGTCACTTGGGACACGTGGGTCGGAAATACCGAAATTCGAGTGACTGAATAGCCGATCATTTGAGACAAGGTTTGCCGTCACCAGTGCGTCTACCGCAGACGCGTAACTCATCATTGAAAAATGGTCGAGCAAAATAAACCCAACCCGGATCGCTCGGCCTTCGATTTTGGCGCGCCGCGGACGACCGGAAAGACGATCGTCAGTTGGAGTGGGCTTCAACGCGGCAACTTCCTGTACCATTTCTAGTTATTATCACCTCTCGTTATACTTCGATTGTGTGCTGAGACGGGTGAGAGTGCAACTATGATGTTTGCTGATTTGGTGGACGAAACTGATTTTGTGTTGCGACTACAAGCGATCGGTTTTGAGGTGCATGCAGCAGCGTCGGTTTGCGATGCAATGCATGCCATTAATGATCAGATTTCGATTGTTGAGCCAAGTCAATTGGAGCAACTGAGTCAACTGGTCAACGAGTTGAATGCCAATCAAGGCTTGGTATTACCTGAGATCATAGAAAGCCTGCCGATGATTCAATGGCCATAAGGCGAATAAATTTGTCGTAAAGGCGCGATTTTTTTTGGAAGCCTTGGCGCATGCTTCCGTAAAAAGGGGGGGTTTATGAATACACAAGTAACAGCGACTGCGACTGACTCATTCCAACCCGTTAATACCCAAACATGGGTGAACGGGCGTCATGTGATGCGATGTGTTCGCGTGATTGAGGAAACGTGGGACGTCAAAACGTTCTGTTTTATGGCCGAAGCGCCTTTGATGTTTTTTTTCAAACCCGGCCAATTTGTGACGCTCGAGCTTGAAATCGACGGCCAGCAAGTCATGCGTTCCTACACGATTTCGAGTTCTCCTTCCGTACCCTACAGTTTTTCACTTTCCATCAAAAAGCTCCCCGGCGGATTGGTGTCTTCCTGGCTTCATGACAACATGCAGGTAGGATCTGAGTTGATCGTACACGGGCCTGTGGGTCGTTTTAATGTGATCGATTATCCCGCCGACAAATATCTCATGCTGTCCGGTGGGGTTGGAATTACCCCCTTGATGTCGATGGCTCGCTGGTTATTCGACACGGCAAGTGACGCCGACGTCGTGTTCGCACACAGCGCGCGTACACCGCGTGATGTCATTTTTCGACGCGAACTTGATCACATGGATTCACGGGTCGATAACTTTTCAATTCATTTTATTGTCGAGCGACTCGCGATCGGTCAGACCTGGCACGGCTACCGCGGATTTCTTGACCAACAGAAGATGGAATTGATCGCACCTGATTTCCTTGAAAGGGAAATTTTCTGCTGCGGTCCCGAGAGTTACATGAAAGCGGTCCGCAATTTGCTCGGTGAAGCCGGATTCGATATGAAGCATTATCACGAAGAATCGTTCGGTGAAACGCCGGTGATTGCTGAAGAGCAAGCCATTGAGCAGGCTGAGATTGCGCTTGAAGAAGCTGAGGCGCTGGACATCAGTGATATGCATGAGGTGGCTTTCGCCGAGAGCGGACGCAGCATCAAAATTGCGCCCGGTGAAACCATTCACGCCGCGGCGACGCGACTGGGTTTGCACATTCCCAAAGCCTGTGGCATGGGTATCTGTGGAACCTGCCGGGTACGTTTGAATTCGGGCAAGGTCTCGATGGAACACAACGGTGGCATTACAGATGATGAGTTAGAGGCCGGCGATATTTTATCGTGCTGCAGTATTCCGATTGAGGACGTCAGTGTTGAGTTTTGATCCCGAGTCGAAAGATTATGTGGGCCTTAACTACATTGATGGCAAATTTGTTGGCAGTGATCAGACGCTTGCAATCGATAACCCCGCGTCAGGAAAACAAGTGGCTGAGCAAGCGCTTGCCAGTCATGCCGATGCTGATCGCGCAATTGCAACCGCAAGGCGCCTTATTGATTCCCGTGAACTCATCGCAATGCGTCCCGTGGAACGTGGTCGTATGGTCCGAAAAATGGGCGATTTTTTGCTCGATAATTGCAAGCCAATTGCTGAATTGCTCGCTCAAGAGTCGGGAAAGCCGTATTGGGAAGCTTTAATTGAGCTCGAGGGTGCGGCACGCTACTTTGAGTATTACGGGAGCCAAGCGGACACCTTTGAGGGTCGATCAATTCCCTTGGGCGACAGCTACTACGACTTGACCGAGTATGAGCCGCGTGGCATTTCGCTGCAGATCATCCCGTGGAACTTTCCTCTGGAAATGGCGGCACGCTCACTGGCGCCTGCGCTGACTACGGGCAATGCGTGTATTGTAAAAACGCCAGAGCTCGATCCGTTGAGCTCTTGCATTTTTGCATTGGCCGCCGATTCTGCAGGATTTCCAGCAGGTGCGGTACAGATTCTGTGTGGGCACGGGCACGATTTGGGTGCGTATCTTGCGGGGCATCCAGGGATCGATCAGATTGTATTCACTGGATCTGTGTCGACCGGTCGGGCAGTGGCGACTCAAGCGGCTCGTAACTTGGTGCCGGCAGTACTCGAGTTGGGAGGCAAAAGCGCAGCGATCGTCTGCAAAGACACTGATATTGAGTTGTTGGTTGAAAGTGTCCGATGGGGAATTTTTTTCAATGCAGGGCAGGTTTGCTCAGCCATGGCGCGTTTACTGGTGGATCAGACGATTTACTCAGATGTGCTTGATGCCGTGAACTCACTTGCACGGCATCTGCAGTTGAGCCACTCGTCGTCATTGCCCTCAGAGACGTCGTCAATGCGTATGGGGTCAATGATCAGTACGGCGCAACGGGACCGGGCGTTGGGGATGATTCAGGCAGCGACCGATGGGGGTGCACGACTCACTAGCGGTGGCACTTTTCAATCGCAGGGTGCGTTTTTGACGCCCACCGTGATTGATGGTGTCACCCCGGGGATGGACCTTTTTCAGCAAGAAGTGTTCGGACCGGTTCTCGCTGTGACACCTTTTGATTCTCCAGAGACCGCTATTCGGTATGCCAATGGAACGGATTACGGTTTGGTTTCGGGAGTGTTTACGCAGCAACTCGATCAGGCTTTGTGGTTTTCAAAACGATTACGTTCTGGGCAGGTGTTTATTAATGAATGGTTTGCCGGTGGCGTAGAAACGCCATTTGGTGGTTACGGAAAGAGTGGATACGGTCGTGAAAAAGGACGCGAAGCACTACTTAACTACGTACAAACCAAAAACATTGCGTTTCGAATTACACGGTGAGCTGAGGTCGCAGATGGGCAAAAGAATGTGCAGATCGGGTTGTTTTTAATGCACAGGTTGTCATAGTAACTGATGCATAGATCAACATTTATTATAAAAAGACAAGGGAGTACCCGAATATGAATTTCAAAAAAATTATCGCTTCATCCATCCTGGTGGCCGCTTCGACCGGTGCCCATGCAGGTGGCCACGGGAATTGTGGAGAGGTCAGTGTTGGTGCAATGGGCTGGGCATCCGGTGAAACCTTCGCTGCCATTATGGAGTTCGTCCTCGAACAAGGGTATGGCTGTGACGTCAAGGTTGTACCTACTGATACAGTGCCAGCAGTGACTTCACTCGCAGAAAATGGACAACCTGATATTGTTCCAGAGGTCTGGGTAAACTCTGCCCCAGCCTATCCTGGCTTGGTTGAGAAAGGCGCTGTCATAACAGCCTCAGATGTCTTTGCGAGCGGCGGTGAAGAGGGATGGTGGATTCCGAATTATCTGGCAGAAAAGCATCCTGAATTGAAAACGCTTGATGGGATTTTGGCTAACCCTGAGCTGGTGGGTGGTCGCTTCCATAATTGTCCAGTTGGATGGGGTTGTCGGAATGTCAACGACAATTTAAAGGTAGTCCACGGACTTGAAGCGAAGGGTATCGAAGTTTTTGACCATGGTTCGGGCGCCAATTTGGCGGCTTCCATTGCATCTGCGTATGAAGATAAAGCTCCTTGGTTCGGTTATTACTGGGGTCCAACTGCGGTGCTTGGTAACTACCCAATGACAAAGGTGAACATTGGTGATGTTGATCCTGCGCAGCATGCAATCAATCAGGTCGAAGGACAAGACCCATCAAAGATTGGAGTCTCTGGATTCCCGGCAGCGCCAGTCGTTAATGCAATGACTGCTGAGTTTGCAGAAAGAGCGCCGGATGCAGCGGAATTCGTCAAGAATTTTTCGATTCCGAATGATGTGATTTCTTCGTTTTTAGCGTGGAAAGAATCGAATAATGCATCTGCAGATGAAGCAGCCGCTTATGTACTAACGACCTATACCGACTTGATGATGGGGATGGTCAACGACGAGGCGCGTGCAAAACTTAAAGCACTCCTTTAAAGCCATTTGGGTCTGTGAAAGATAACCGATCAGACCGAAGGTCTGATCGGTTATGATAATAACAAAAGCATCAAGGATAGATTATGGCCACCTATACTGGCTTGTTTGACGCGCTTGGTCTTCGAGATTGGTGTGACAGTGACAAAAAACCTTCGCTCATGTCACTGGCGCGTCTTAAAGGTGAAGAACCGGCTTGGTACGAAGTGCCTTTTCCTTCGCTTGATAATCTGCACAGTGCATGTAACGCCATCCCACAAACTCGGGATATGACCGCGGGATTGGAGAGTGGCTTTCTGGCGGTAAGGCCCTCATTGCGCACGGTTTTGGATCCGCTCACCCAACCGCTTTCCTGGGCACTGGACTCGGCGTTAACGCTCTTCACCGCGACACCCTGGTGGGCGTTGGTGCCCATTATTTGCCTATTTTGCTACCGGGTTGCACGTTCAGCCTCCGTGACGCTCCTTGTCGCGGTATTTATGGCATTTTTCCTTTTCACCGATCATTACGGCTATGCGATGCAAACGTTGGCCATTATTTTTGTATGTACCCTGATCTGCGTCGCGCTCGGAGTACCCATCGGCATTTTGATGTCGAAAAGTGACACCACGCAGCGAGTCGTGACGCCGATCTTGGATATGTTGCAGACACTCCCTACCTTTGTGTATCTCATACCGTTGATTTTTTTGTTCAAGATTACCGAACCCAAGCTGTACGGCATGGCCATCATTCTCTACGCCATTGTGCCGGTCATTCGGTTAACGAATCTCGGTATTCGGTTGGTTGACCAATCGGTCATCGAGGCTGCAAACGCCTACGGGATGGACAGCCGTCAGCGCTTGATTGGTGTTGAGATACCTTTGGCGCTGCCGAATATCATGGCGGGTGTCAACCAAACCATCATGATGTCATTGGCGATGGTGGTGATTGCCTCGCTGGTGTCAGCGCCCGGGTTGGGTACCCTGGTTCTCGACGGCATCAACAACCTGCGCTTAGGGGTGGGGTTTGTGGCCGGTTTTGCGATTGTTCTATTGGCCATCCTTCTGGACCGGGTGTCGAAGGCCGCGCTTGATCGAATCAATGTAGCACAGGCAAAAATGAAATGAGTGTGCAACTGAACCAAATGAAGTCACGACCCAAAGACGCCGCCGATCGGACCGTTAAAATATCGGTGAAAAATTTGTATAAGATTTTTGGGGATGCGCCTGAAACGATGGTTGACCTGGTTCGTTCGGGTGTCAGTAAGACAGAACTCCTGGAAAAACATCAGCACGTACTCGGCTTAAATGACATCAATATCGACATGATGGACGGAGAAATTACGGTCATTATGGGGTTATCGGGCTCGGGTAAGTCGACGCTGATCCGGCATTTAAATCGTTTAATTGAGCCCACTGCGGGTGAGGTGATTTTAGACGGCGAGGACGTGTTGCAATTGCCAGAGGCTGAGCTACTCCAGTTGCGGCGTAAACGGATGTCGATGGTTTTTCAGAAGTTTGCGCTGTTCCCCCACCGTACGGTGTCTGAAAACGCTTCTTTGGCGCTCGACGTGCGAGGTGATGATCTGAGCGAGCAACAAGCTGAGGCAAAACATTGGCTGGAGCGTTTGGGCCTCAGTGGTTTTGAAGACTCTTATCCGCATCAACTCTCAGGCGGTATGCAGCAACGGGTCGGAATTGCCCGAGCCCTTTGTGCGCACAGTGAGGTGATGTTGCTTGACGAGGCGTTTAGCGCGCTTGATCCGATTATTCGATCGCAAATGCAGGATTTGCTTCTCGAATTGCAGCGCGAGCTGCATAAAACCATTGTCTTCATCACCCATGATTTGGATGAAGCGTTAAAGCTCGCAGATCATCTGGTGATCTTGAAAGACGGTTATGTCATTCAGCAAGGTGAACCGCAGGACATCTTATTGAATCCCTGTGATCCGTATATTGAGCAGTTTGTCTCTGACATTAATCGTGCACGCGTACTCCGCGTACGCTCTGTTATGAAGCCATTACAAGACACGATACCTCCGGGGGCCATTTCAGTGGATCCTGATTCGAATCTAGAGCAGGTAATTGAGTCTGTAGACGGGGACACGTCGAAGCATTTTGTGGTCGAACAAGACGGCGAAAAGTTAGGCATGTTATCGATGCATGAGATCATGGTGGCGATGGTGCCGCGTCGCGCATCGGGAGAGCTTCTTGACGCATAAAGGCGGTTGCATTCAGTGGCCGAAGTGATCGCCGTAAGGCGATCACGGTGCCTTTCTGAGACCCAGTGGTCCTTGAATAAACAAGGTAATTGGCGTGCTCCCCGGCTCAATGTCGACGCGGTGCTTAGTGTCAGCTAAACGAAATCCGATATAACCGGGGGGGCGCCAGTACTTGCCCTCTTTCAGTGTTTCCCAATATCCACCCGTCAGAATAATCGTGATGTACGGACAGGGATGATTGTGCACTCCCGCACCGTGATCGTTGTCGAGTATGCGGTGAATGAGGATGTTGAAAGGGAGCCATTTTGGGCGGCGCTTGCTGATCAAATAGTATCGCTCAACCCACGGTTTCGCGGCATAAAATTCAGGGTGTGATTGTCCGCGGTCAAGAATCACTTTCATGCGTCCGATGGCCGCCAGTAATCGAAGAATCATGTGCGATCTGCCGGCTGCGCTAAGGAATTGCTTTGCGGTGACAAGACACTCGCGTTGTTGGGTGATACCGTCATTTTTTTCTCGTCGGATTGGCTGACAAGGGATACTATCAATAGTGTTGGCGGGCCTTGTATTGTTTCCGCCGGACGATGCGGGTTGGCGACGAACTCTGACTAAAAAATGTCGTGTTTTAAAAAATAATCGTTGTTTAAGTGGGCACACTTCGCCATAGGAAAAAAGTGCACACAAGAGGCCTTGTAATGACCCACGGAACCACGTTGTCTCTCATTGAATCGCGTAAACCCCGCTGGGCCATGCCCGCTGCAGTTTATTTTGATGACCAGGTCTACCAGGATGATTTAACACACATTTGGTATGCGTCATGGATCTTCGCAGGACACACCTTTGAGCTGCCCAAACCCGGCAGCTACATGACCCTTGAAATAGGGGATTACCCGGTCGTCATCGTGCGCAATAAATCGGGTGAAATCCTGGCGTACCACAACGCCTGTCGTCACCGGGGTCATCGGATCTGTGTCGAAGATTCGGGTAAGGCGGCGCGGCTTGTGTGCCCTTATCACCAGTGGACCTACGATTACGACGGGAATCTGATTTACGCAGCCAATATGGGTGAGTCATTTGACCCGTCGCAGTTCCCACTTACACCGGTGCATGTGGGTGTTACTGAAAGTTATATTTTCGTCTGTGTGGCTGAAGATGCACCGGATTTTGAAGCTTTTTCGCAGACCTTGGCGCCGTTTCTGGCACCGCACGACCCAGAGAAGTGGAAAGTGGCTCACATGACTACCGGTGTAGAGCACGGTAACTGGAAGCTGGTATTTGAGAACAACCGTGAGTGCTTTCATTGCAGTTCGAATCATCCTGAGTTGCTTCGTAGTTACGAAGAAAATGCGAGTGTCTCTGGTGCAGAGCCCGACGAAGATCCAGAACTGATCGCGTTCTTGGATGCCTGTGAGAATGCAGGTTTGAAAAGCCGATTCTCTATAGATGATTTGGGGCAGTATCGAATTACGCGAATTCCATTAAATCATGGTGCTCAAACGTTTACGATGGATGGCAAGCCAGTGTCGAAAACAACATTACTCGATCGATTCAACCTTGACCATATGGGCTCTCTGATGATGTTCCATTACCCGAATACCTGGAATCATTGGCTGTGTGACCACGCACTTAGCTTCCGTATCCTGCCTTTGGGCAAGGGTGAGACACAAATCGTGACACGGTGGCTGGTGCCTAAAGATGCGGTGGAGAGTGTTGACTATGACTTTGAGCACCTCACGCACGTTTGGGAGATGACTAATGCGCAAGATACGCGCCTGGTTGAGGAATGTGCTCGGGGACTGAAGTCACCGAGTTATGTACCCGGACCGTATTCGGATGTTGAAGAAAATGGTGTGTGTCAGTTCGTCGATTGGTATTGCGATCATATGACTCGCGCACTGACAAAGCGGATTGCAGTGGCATCCTAGAGGCACCAGTGGGCCGCCGGTTCAGCCTGTCTGGTTGAACCGGCATTGTCGACCCGCCTGTGTTTAGCTCTTCAAGCGGCTAGCGTGCCAACGCAGGTGATCTTCCATAAAGGTGGCGACGAAGAAATACGAATGGTCATAACCTGGTTGCATCCGTAGCGTGACCTCAATATCGGTATCCTGTACCGCCTGTTCAATTAGCCACGGGCGTAAGCCCTCATCAAGGAAACTGTCTGCATCGCCCTGATCAATCAATAATTCAGGGAAGTGTGCGCCATCTTCAATCAGTTGCACTGCATCATACTGGCGCCAACGGGTCTGATCTGGTCCAAGGTAGGCCAGTAAGGCGTTGCGGCTCCAGTCGGCTGTCGATGGATTGACGATCGGTGCAAACGCCGAGCAACTCCGATAAATATGTGGGCGCTTCAATGCACAAATTAACGCGCCGTGTCCACCCATGGAGTGGCCAAAAATGCCTTGCCGTGACATGTCGGCGGGGAAGCGTTCAGTGATCAAATGCGGCAGCACTTCGGTAACATAACTGTACATTTGATAATGATCGCGATACGGAGGCTCTGTCGCGTCGACATAGAATCCAGCGCCGCCCCCCAGTTGCCAGTTATCGTCATGTGTCTCGATGTGATCACCGCGCGGGCTGGTATCGGGACATACAATCATTAAACCCAGTTCTGAAGCCAGCCGACGGTATTCGCCTTTTTCCATGACATTGGCGTGCGTACAGGTCAGCCCGGATAAATACCACAGCACGGGGAAAGGGCCGTCACCCGGGGGCTGAAAAACCGCAAAGGTCATGGTCGTCCCTAATGCGTCATGGCGGTACACCCACTGCGTTCCACCGTGGCATTCATTGGCTGAAACCGTTTCCATTAAAAGACCACCACGGATCGGATGGACTCTCCAGAGTGCATTAAATCAAACCCTTTATTGATCTCATCCAGTGGCAGGGTGTGGGTAATCATGGGGTCGATATCGATTTTGCCTTGCATATACCAGTCAACAATTTTTGGAACGTCGGTGCGTCCACGGGCGCCACCGAACGCACTCCCACGCCAGCTACGTCCGGTAACCAACTGGAACGGCCGTGTGCTGATTTCTTGTCCAGCACCGGCAACGCCAATAATGATGGATTCACCCCATCCCTTATGTGCGCACTCGAGGGCTTGTCTCATGACCTGGGTGTTGCCGATGCATTCAAAACTGTAATCAGCGCCGCCGCCGGTTAAATCGACAAGATAGGGCACCAGGTCATCGACCTCGGAAGGATTCACAAAATGAGTCATCCCAAACTTGTGACCCCACCCTGCCTTCTCGTTATTCAGATCAACGCCCACGATCATATTGGCCCCGATAAGGCGCAAGCCTTGGATTACGTTGAGACCAATGCCACCAAGACCGAACACCACGGCATTACAGCCAGGCTCTGCTTTAGCGGTATTGATGACCGCTCCGATACCGGTGGTGACACCGCATCCGATGTAGCAAATCTTGTCAAAAGGTGCATCGGAACGCACTTGGGCAACTGCGATTTCAGGAAGCACAGTGAAGTTTGAGAATGTCGATGTCCCCATGTAATGCATCAGCGTTTGGCCGTCCAGTGAAAAACGCGAGGTCCCGTCGGGCATTAAACCCTGCCCTTGCGTGGTTCGGATGGCCTGGCACAGATTGGTTTTGGGATGAAGACAGTACTCACACGTTCGGCATTCCGGTGTGTACAGTGGGATGACGTGATCACCGACCTTGAGGCTGGTTACGCCGGGTCCGATTTCACGGACAATCCCGGCGCCTTCATGCCCGAGGATTGCTGGAAAAATTCCTTCAGGATCGGCGCCCGACTTCGTAAATTCGTCCGTGTGACAAATACCGGTTGCCATGATTTCAATGAGGACTTCGCCAGCACGCGGTCCTTCTAAATCCACTTCACATACTTCAAGCGGTTTGTCGGCTTCAAATGCGACAGCTGCGCGGGTTTTCATAGGTCACCTCATCTCAATTGGTGAATAAAATCTAATACAGACACGAATGCACACCACACCATTTGCGGCATGAGTTTGCGAAAACGGGCCACTGAGAACTGCTTGGCATCTCGAGCGGTCAGCGACTTGTTTTATTCGCCTTTTTGAACTTGTTCACGAAGACTGACTTTACGAATTTTACCGGTGGAGGTGACGGGAATCGTCTGCAAAGTGAATTGTTTAGGGACCTTGAATTTGGCAAGCCTTTCAATACACCAGGTTCGTAACTCGTCTGGCGTCACGATTTGATTCGGTTGCGGTTCAACGAATGCATGCGGTACCTCACCCCAACGTTCGTCATTCACCGCAATGACAGCCGCTAATCGAATACCGGGGTGCTGATACAGCACATCCTCAACCTCGATGGACGAGATGTTTTCACCGCCTGAGATGATGATGTCCTTAGCCCGATCTTTGAGTTGCAAGTAACCGTCAGGATGCACCACGGCAAGATCGCCTGAATGGAACCATCCATTCTGAAATGCTTTTTGTGTCGCGTCTGGATTCCGAAAGTATCCTTTCATCACGATATTACCGCTGAACATCACCTCACCGAGAGTTTCGCCATCATGGGGAACCGGTTCGAGTGTGGTTGGATCAAGCACAGCCAGTCGTTCCAGTGCATGGTATCGAACGCCCTGTCGGGCAGTTCGTTCAACCCGCGATTCGACATCCAACAAGTCCCAATCGGGATTCCATTCGTTCACTACGGCAGGCCCATAAGTTTCGGTGAGACCGTATAAGTGGACTAAATGAAACCCTCTTTGTTGCATGGCTTTCAAAATAGGTGCGGGGGGCGGTGCGGCGGCTGTACAGAAGGTGACGGGATGTTGCCATTGTTGCGTCGGTGAAGGCGCAGTCTCAGTTAAGATCCGCATCACGGCCGGGGCTCCGCAAAGATGGGTGACGCGCTCGTTCTTGATGGCTTCGAAGATCGCTTGTGCACGCACCTGTCTCAAGCATACGTGCACACCTGCAATTAAAGATAAACTCCACGGGAAACCCCACCCGTTACAATGGAACATCGGTAGGGTCCATAAGTACACATCGAATTGATGCATTCCCAGTGTCAAGATATTGCCTTGAGCCAGTAGGTATGCACCGCGATGATGCGAGACCACACCCTTGGGGTTACCGGTGGTCCCAGACGTATAGTTGATCGAGATTGCATCCCACTCCGACTCGGGTGAATGCCAGGGCGTATCCGGACGTCCAAGACCCAATAAGGCTTCATACTCACATTCTGATTCAGCATCCCTCTGGATTTCTGGATCACGATAGATCACCACTGCCGGCGGATTGTCCAAAAGACTCAAGGCAGCGGATGCAAGTTTCGAAAACTCAGAATCAACAATTAGTAACTTAGAAAACGCATGCTCAAGTTGAAATGCAATCGCAGCCGCATCAAGGCGCGTATTAATTGAGTGAATGACCGCCCCGGTCATGGGGATTCCATAGTGACACTCGAGCATCGGTGGCGTATTGGCGAGGAGTACCGAAACGGTGTCGCCCGCTTTGATGCTAAAGCGTGTTTGCAACGCTCCCGATAGACAGCACGCGCGTTGATAAAACTGCCGATATGTAAAGCGTGTGTGACCATGACAGATCGCTATCCGATCTGGATACAGTTGCGCGGACCGTTCGAGAAATCGAAGTGGTGTGAGGGGTTGATAGTTGGCTGCGTTGGCGTCGAGACCATCGTTATACGGGTTCACGGCAAGCGCCTTAGGACTGCCACTGCGGTGTGCGCTTCTCGAGAAAGGCGCTGATACCCTCTCTCGCGTCACCGGCCAGCAAATTGCTGACCATCACCTCAGACGCGTAACCATAAGCCGCGTCAACTTTCATTGTTTGCTGCTCATAAAAGGCCTGTTTGCCGACCTTAAGCGTATCCTTCGATTTATTGGCAATTTTGCCAGCCACCTCGTCGACGGTCTTGTGCAGGTCGGATTCAGAAACGCATCGATTGATCAAACCGATGGCTTGGGCGTCTGACGCAGAGACCATGTCGCCGACTAGCAACATCTCCATCGCATGTTTGGTGGCGACATTTCGAGACAGTGCGACCATCGGTGTCGAACAAAACAAACCAATATGCACTCCGGGCGTACTGAAGCGCGCGATTTCAGAGGCATACGCCAAATCACAGGACGCCACCAGTTGGCAGCCGGCGGCGGTTGCTACGCCATTTACCTGGGCAATGACGGGTTTGGGCGCATTGACGATCGCCAGCATGGTTTGTGCGCAAAGCGCCATCAATGATTCGAAGAATGAAATACCCTGATCGGGATCCTCTCGATGTACATTAATTTCACGCAAGTCGTGACCGGCACAAAAGGCAGGCCCGTTCGCCTTGATGATGACTACTCGAACCTCCGGATCATTGGAAACCGTTTCGATGTTCTCGAGCAATGTTTCAAGCATCTGCTTAGAAAGCGCATTGCGGTTGGTTTCAGAGTTGAGAGTGAGGGTACACACACCGTTATCGGCGTCATCGCGAATTATAAGGTCGTTCATGCGGAGGCCCTCACCGGTTGAATGTCCACTGTCAGAGAATTTGATAGCGAATTTGCAATGAAACAGTACCGATGCGCTCGCTCATGCATCGTGACTAACATGTCTTCAGTGCACTCAAAGCCGGCATTGAATGTTACGTTCGGCGCCAGATTGATTCTTACAACGGCCATCTGCCCAGTGGGATTTTTTCCCAGATGTGCGGTTGCGTGATCCGAATATTGCCTGACGGGCCATTTGGCTTTTTTCGCCAAGGCCAAGAATGTCATCATGTGGCAGGAGGCCATGGCGGCAGCTAGCGCCTGCTCAGGATTGGTTGCCAATTCACTGCCGCCCCAGTCAGGGGCCGCATCAGACTTAACCTGCTGAGCACCCGAGAAGGTGACGGTATGCTGATTGGGGAATTCCGCATCGTCAGCATGCGTCCACATCAAATCAATCGATAATTCAGCCATGGACTGTCTCCGTCTGAGCCGTTGCCGCTCCGCTCGCGAGGCTTTTCCTCGGATCATAAAACGGTACGGGAACAATCTCAGCGGTCAGTTTACCTTGCGGTGTTTCAACAGTGACCCGACTACCGACGGTTGCCTGTGCCGTCTCCACAAGCGCCAGCGCAATATTTTTTTCAAGTCTCGGTGAGTAGACAGCGGAAGTCACCTTTCCAATTGCCCCACGTTCTGAGGCCACAGGCCAGAACGTAGTATTGGGTTGCGTCAGTGGTCTCCCGTGAATTTCGAGCCCGACTTGTAGCCGTTCTACCCCGGATGCTTGAATCTCTTTTAAAGCCGACTTTCCAATAAAGTCAGTCTCCATTTCGAGGTCAATCAGTCGTCCAAGATTCACCTCAAATGGATTGGTCTCGCTGTCGGCATCAGCGTGATAAGACAACATACCCCCCTCGATGCGGCGAATGGTCGACGTATGGCCGGGTTTCAATCCAAACGGCTGGCCTGCGGCCATAATTTTTTCCCACAAAGTATCACCGTAGGCGCTGTCACGAAGAAACAATTCATATCCCAACTCGCTCGACCATCCGGTTCGCGAAACAATGAGTGGGATGCCATCGAGTTCGAACTCTCGAAACCAGTAGTATTTCAAGCTCGATATATCCGGCCCCAACAGCGCCTCCATGATTTTGCCCGATTCAGGTCCTTGCAACTGCAGCGGTGACACATCGGGCTCTCTAATTTGCACATCCATCTGGGCAAACACGGCGATCCCGCTGGCCCATAACAAAATGTCGCTATCAGAAAGCGAGAGCCAGAATTGATCTTCTGCGAGTTTTAGCAGAACCGGATCGTTAAGAATCCCACCAGTCTCATTGGTAATCAGTACGTATTTGGCCTGGCCGACCTGCATTCCGGACAGGTTTCGACCGGTGAGCATCTGAACAAAGCGAGCAGCGTCCGGTCCTGAAATTTCGACTTGCCTTTCTACCGCGACATCGCAGAGGATTGCCGTATTCACCAAATTCCAAAAATTATCTTCAGGGCTTCCAAAATCGCGTGGAATATACATATGGTTGTAAACAGAGAACTGTTTTGCACCCCACCTCACCGTCGCGTCGAAATAGGGTGACTTGCGAATTTGGGTGCCGAATCCGAACTTCTCGGATGCTGCTGGTGGGGTGTCTGCGGGGCGATCGTATTGCATGGTGTGTCACCTTTTATAATATCTTTAGCAACTGCCTTTCAGATAAACGTACGAGAGACGCCTTAAGGTTGCAAACGCTGTACCTGCATTCTGAAGCGCTGCTTTGGAGACCCTTGATTCCGGTCTTCGTTAAATCGATTTGATGTCTCGTCGTTGCCAACCCGCTGAGCGCTATGGCTGGCGCGTGTGCTATGAAATGATCGGCAGGTCGGATTCGAAGGCGAGCATCGTTTTGGGGGAATGACGACCTCATATGCTTATAAAGTTCGATGTCGCAATCACAAATACGGTGACGTAATTTGACTAATTAAATATAAAGAGTGGTGCGCGAACGCATTGTGGTTAACGAAAGCCGTGCGGTTTTGTCATCGTGACGATCTGAATCGTTCGGGCCTCACTGTGGTGTGTGCTAGATTTTTTTGGGGTCGAGGAAACAATACGTAATTTTAATGGTGGGAGTCAGATATACATTGTCAAAGCAGATAATAAAGGCTATGCATCAATGGTCGATTGAGGTCACTCCCTCGAGCAGTAAAAAAATTGATGACTTCAGAGAGGTTCTCCCTGTTGGGACGACCGTCAATGTCACTGCAATCCCAGGATCAGCCCCTGAACAGACTCTGAGCACAGTGCATCGGCTTGTCTCGCAGGAGATGAATGCAGTCCCACACATCGCAGCGCGCGGCATTGAGTCTGTGGCAGCACTTGAAGTGTTGATAACCCGCTTCCGAGAAGCGCATGTCACCGAAGTCCTTTTAATCGCCGGTGGTTATAAGCAACCCGTCGGTGAATTTTCGAGTTCAATCGATGTGCTTGAAACAGGACTGCTGGAAAAGCTCGGAATAAAAAAAGTCGGTGTTGCGGGCCACCCTGAGGGCAGTCCGGACATATCAAAAGCCGGTTTGGCCGATGCGTTGAAACGTAAGAATGTCATCGCCCAAGAATCGGGCCTTGATATGTATTTGGAAACGCAGTTTTGTTTTGACGCGCAAGCCATTTTAGATTGGGAGGCGCAAATACGTGAGGCCGGTAATCGGTTGCCCATTCGGATTGGTTTGGCTGGGCCGGCGCGGTTGAAAACCTTGATCCACTTCGCAGTGATTTCCGGGGTGGGTCCGTCGCTTCAATTTTTGAAGAAGCAAGCACGTAACGTGACCAAGCTTCTGACGGTACAGGATCCCTTCGAGTTGATTGAGACCCTGGCACCCCATATTGATCCTCAATCAGCGAGCGCGTTGCAGGCTATCCATCTGTATCCATTCGGGGATTTTGCGCAAACGGCGCGCTTCGCGAACCAATTGGCTCTTGAGGGGACGCGCTAGGTCCGATCTGAACGTCCAAGGCGGGCTTGGGTGTGTCGTAATTGCGCAAACGCATTGTTTGAAACCACGTCAGGTTAATAATCAAAGCTTATCGTTTGGACTGACAAAAACATGACTGATATTGACATTGCGCGAGCCGCCAAAGCATTGCCCATCAACGAAATCGGCGCCAAGTTGGGTATTCTACCGTCGCATCTAATCCCTTACGGCCACAATAAAGCCAAGGTGTCTAACGAGTTTTTAGAGGAGATCGCGGATCGACCGAATGGCCGACTGATCCTCGTAACCGCCATGAATCCAACACCGTTCGGTGAAGGGAAAACAACCACAACGGTCGGTTTGGCAGATGCGTTAAACCGCGTCGGAAAAAAAGCGGCTTTATGTATTCGTGAGCCATCACTCGGTCCCTGTTTTGGTATGAAAGGCGGCGCGGCTGGAGGCGGCTACTCACAAGTGGTCCCCATGGAAGAGATTAATTTGCACTTCACCGGGGATTTTCACGCCGTCACCGCCGCACATAACTTGCTATCAGCGATGCTCGATAATCATATTCACTGGGGCAACGCGCTGGATATTGATATCCGCCGGATTGTCTGGCGACGCGTCATGGATATGAATGATCGGGCCTTGCGCCAAATTGTCTGTAATCTGGGTGGTGTCGCGAATGGATACCCGCGAGAGGCCGGATTTGACATATCAGTGGCTTCTGAGGTGATGGCGATTTTGTGTCTCGCATCAGATCCTTTGGATTTGCAAGAGCGCCTAGGTCGCATTGTGGTGGCCTACCGGAGAGATAAAACGCCCGTGTATTGTCGCGATCTTAAAGCAGACGGCGCGATGGCAGTATTACTGCAACAGGCGATGCAACCGAATTTAGTGCAGACGTTGGAGCACACGCCTGCGTTTGTGCATGGTGGGCCCTTTGCCAATATTGCACACGGTTGTAATTCCGTGATTGCAACGAAGGCGGCGCTTAAAACGGCCGATTATGTGGTGACTGAAGCAGGCTTTGGCGCGGATCTGGGGGCTGAAAAATTTCTCAACATCAAATGCCAGCAATCGTTTTTGAATCCCGATGCTGCGGTTGTTGTCGCAACCGTCCGTGCCCTGAAATTCAACGCCGGGGTCGAAAAGGATGCGCTATCACAACCGAACACGGACGCAGTACAGAAGGGTTGTGAAAACTTAGGCCGCCACGTTGAAAACCTCCAGGCATTCAATGTCCCGGTGGTGGTAGCGATCAACTACTTTGCAGGTGACACGCCCGAGGAACTCGAGGCCGTCGTGCAATATGCTGAAACCTATGGCGTAAAAGCGGTGGTAGCAACCCATTGGGCAGACGGTGGACAGGGTGCTGAGGATCTGGCGCACTCGGTGCTCTCGGCGATATCCGAGACACCGCAACCGACACAGACGACCTACAAGCGTGACGATTCGCTGTTTGAAAAAATCGAAGCGATCGCTACGCGAATTTATCGAGCAGACGAAGTACTCGCTGATACGAAAATCAGAGATCAATTGAGAGCGTGGGAGGCAGATGGGTATGGCCATCTCCCAGTGTGTATGGCAAAGACGCAATACAGCTTTACCACCGATCCTGAACGTCGTGGCGCACCACTGAACCATAGCCTTGCAGTGCGCGATGTGCATTTATCTGCCGGCGCCGGCTTCATCGTGGTGGTTTGCGGAAACATCATGCGCATGCCGGGGTTACCCAAGCAACCGGCCGCAGAGACCATTCGTCTAACTGAGACTGGTTTAATCGAGGGTTTGTTTTAACAGTATGCGTTAAGCAGGGCTGCGGTTGACTTATGATCGGTACTGGCCGATATTCACGCGAAAGAATAAGAAACGAGTAATGATTATGGCGATCCAGCTGTCATTGGGTTCACGGGTGCGTAAGAGCCCATTCTTTGAGGCGTCTGTCCGCGATGGTCTGGTCGCAGCCTCTGTTTACAATCATATGTATATGCCGACCAGCTACGGTGATCCAATGGTGGAATATGAGCGGTTGGTTTACGGCGTTGCCATGTGGGATGTTGGGGTTGAACGTCAAGTCTCCTTAAAGGGCCCCGATGCCTTAAAGCTCGCACGTAAACTGACGGGACGTAATCTGGACGGGCTGACCATTGGCCAAGGAAAGTATGCACCGCTTTGCAATTTCAACGGCTGTTTGATCAACGACCCCGTCTTACTTCAAGTTGCGGAAGATGAAATTTGGTTATCGATTGCTGACAGTGATATCAGCCTCTGGGCTTCCGCATTCGCGGGTGCTCATTCGATGGATGTGCAGGTAACCGAGCCGGATGTGTCGCCAATGGCTATTCAAGGGCCCAAGTCTGAGGCGGTTTTAGTTGACCTGTTTGGAGATTGGATCCGTGAATTAAAATATTTTGGGTTCCGTCAAACGATGCTGGGTTCTATTCCCGTGATCGTTGCGCGGTCTGGGTGGTCAAAGCAGGGCGGGTATGAGATTATCTCATGGACAGCGCCTCCGGTACTGCGCTGTGGGATCTCGTGAAAGAAGCCGGCGCGCCCCATGGAATCGGTCCGGGCACACCCAATTACATCGAGCGTGTTGAAAGTGGTTTGATTTCCTATGGCGCGGATACGGACGCGAATTCCAATCCTTTCGAGCTCGGGCTCGATCGATTTATCGACCTGAATCAGGCGCATGATTTTATTGGAAAAGCGGCGTTAGAGCGCATTCGCGATCGAGGCGTTACCCGATTATTTAAAGGCGTATTAATGGATGGCCCAAAGCTCACCTCGATTAACCAAGAGCCCTGGCGGGTCATGTGCGGAGGTCAAGATGTCGGCTATGTCTCGGCTGCGGCCTACAGCCCACGGTTACAGTCGAACATTGCAGTGGGCATGCTTTCAACAGAGGTCGTTCGATCCAATAAGTCGTTTGAAGTTCAGTGCACGGACGGTCTGCGGCTCGGAAAAGCTGCTGATCTCCCATTGATCTAGGTGGGCGATAACATGTCGTATATTGACCGTTTGAATCCTAACATGGCTGATCCGCAGGCTGCCAACTTTGTGCCGCTGAGCCCCTTATCCTTTCTGAAGCGCACGGCTCATGTCTTTGGTGACCGTACCGCAACCATTTACAACGGTGAAAAACGATCATGGCGCGCGCTTTACAGTAGATGTTGTGCGTTCGCTGATGCGCTGATCAAGCACGGTGTGGATCGCGGCGACGTCGTCAGTGTACTGGCATTCAATACACCTGAAATGGTGGAGTTGCAGTTCTCGGTTGCGATGGCAGGAGGGGTACTCAACACCATCAATACCCGCCTAGATCCTGAGACTATCGCGGGGATCATTGATCATGCAGAACCTGTTGCGTTGGTATTTGATGTAGAGCTGGCTGACGTGGTTACGGATGCTTTGGCGCGATCCAGTCATTCAGTGGCTCACTGCGTGGTCATCAACCTTCCCGGTTCACCGCAGTCGGATCTTGGTTCTGATTTTGAAGCCTTTGTGGAGTCTGGGAACTCGGAATCTGAGTGGTCACTGCCTCCGTCTGAGTGGGACGCTTTCGGACTGAACTACACGTCAGGTACTGGGGGGCGACCCAAAGGCGTGGTGATTCACCATCGGGGTGCCTATCTGATGGCTATGGGTACGGTACCGGCTTGGAGCGTTCCGATGCATCCCGTCTATCTCTATACCGTGCCACTCTTTCATTGTAACGGCTGGGGTCATGCTTGGATGAATGCGCTGGTTGCCGGGACCGTGGTGTGCATGCGAAAGGTCGAGGCCGGGGCTATTTTCGAGGCGATTAATCGCTACCGTGTGACCCACTTTGGGGGTGCGCCGGTTGTCCTGAGTATGCTTGTAAACGCGCCGGCTGAGTGTCGAAAGACCTTTGACCAGAAAGTGCATGTTATGACCGCTGGAGCGCCTCCACCACCCGCTATTCTCGAACAGACTGAGCAGTTGGGACTTGAGGTCATGCAGGTGTATGGGCTGACAGAAACCTACGGGCACATTATGCACTGCGCGTGGAATTCTGATTGGGATGAACTCGAATTTGGTGATAGAGCGAAAATCAAAGCACGTCAGGGTGTGCAGTTTACCCATACCGAAGAGGTGGCGGTGGTAGATCTGGAAACCGGCGAGCCGGTTGCCTCTGACGGACGATCAGAGGGTGAGATCGTGATTCGCTCAAATACCGTGATGAAGGGCTACCACAAAGATCAAAACGCAACGCAAGAGGCTTTTAAAGGGGGCTTTTTTCGGTCCGGCGATGTGGCTGTCAGGCATCCCGACGGTTACATCGAGATTAAAGATCGCTTGAAAGATGTCATTATTTCAGGCGGTGAAAACGTCTCCTCAGTTGAAGTCGAGAATGTGTTGTACCGGCTTCCGGGGGTCGTCTGTGCAGCGGTAGTTGCCAGACCTGACGAGAAGTGGGGTGAGGTGCCAGTTGGCTTTATCGAGCTCTCGTCCGATGCAGTCGCGCTCGACGAAACGCAGGTGATTCAGTTTTGTCGAGAGAATTTAGCCGGGTTTAAAACGCCTAAACAAATTGTGTTTGGCGAAATTCCCAAGACATCCACAGGTAAGGTCCAAAAATTTATGCTGCGCGACGGATTAAGAATTCCCACATGATCAATGTTCGTGATTTGGACACTGAGCTAGGATTCTGGGCGTTCTTCTACGGGCTTATTGGCTTAAGCTGGCTGTTATTGATAGCAATGGCTGTTGAGGATTTCTCATCGGTGTCAACGCTGGTTGAGGCATTGTGTGTATCGACGCAAACAACCAGTGCATGGGAATTGACGGGGATGTGGGGCCTGATGATGCTTGCCATGATGTTGCCAACTTTTCGTGCGCACGCTGCAGTCCATGCAGACATTCGTCGAAAAAGTCGATGGCCATCCCACACGCTGGTTTTGGTGATTGGTTTCTCAATGGTTTGGCTGGTGCTGGTTCCGGCTGGCGCCTTTGCTCAATATCATCTCTCTCAAACCGGCATCATCGATCCGTCTGGACGCGCAACTTCGCTGGTCGGGAATGGATGCGTTCTTTTGTTAGCCGGGGCCTATCAATTTTCACACCTCAAGCGAGCTTGCATGACTCAGTGTGCGTCGCCCATGCATTATTTCTTTAAGTACTGGCGTGACCATCATTTGGGCGCACTGCACATGGGAATACATCTGGGTGTTTTGTGTGTGGGGTGTTGTTGGGCGTTGATGGCGCTTGCGTTTGTTGGGGGTACCATGAACATCCTTTGGATGGCGGCGCTTACAGCCATGATGATTTTTGATAAGCATCACTACTTCAATGACCGGTTATCGCAATTTCTTGGCCGAACACTGGTACTTGCCGGTGGTCTTATCTTATTACTCGCACTTACTCTTGAGGTTTCTGTATGAATCAAGCGCTACCTAACTGGGCTATCCAAGGTGAACTCATTTTGAATTGTAATTGCACGGTATTCTGTCCGTGTGTCGTCAGCCTTGGCGTGCATTATCCAACAGAAGGCCACTGCCAGGCATGGCTCGGAATTCATATTGAAAAAGGGTTTTATGATGATGTGTCGTTGGACTCCTTGAATATTGGCATGGTGTTGGACATTCCCGGGCGGATGTCGCGCGGTGACTGGAAGGCCGGTACCTTTATCGACGAGCGCGCAGATGAGCGTGCATACGCAGGTTTGGCTCAGATTTTTAAAGGGGAAGCGGGCGGAACCACGCGGCTTTTTTCGATGCTGATCAGTGAACATCTCGGGGTCGAGAGAGCACCTGTAAAATTTGAACGAAACGAAGATGAACGGCTGTTAACCGTTGGTAAGAAAATCGTTGGTGGTATTAAACCGATTCAAGGCTCTGATGCCTCGAAAGAGGTGACGGTGAATAACACAGGGTATTGGATGGGACCTGATATTACTGTGGCTCAGGCGACCAAGGGTCGTGTGAGGGCTTTCGGTCGTGTATGGGATTTTGAGGGGCGGAGCGCCGAGATTTGTCAAATCAATTGGAATGGACCGCATTGAGGCGATGCCTTCGGTTAACTTAGATAATTTTTTGTCGCAATCGCCCAGATAATGGGCCGGACGAACATGGATGATTCATTTTTCTTTTTCAACGGGAAGACGAATCATGACCTCCATTGCTTCAATTGCATCCCAAGATTGGCAAACCAACCCAACCTTTGGGGATGTGAAATACAAAACGTTATTTGGCAGTGTTCCTCAGGACGCCAACGCGCCGATTGCGATGGGGTATGCGCGGCTTGAGGCTGGGCAAGAACTGGGATTGCATCATCATGACGATGCGGAGTTCTATTTTTGTACGCGCGGCAGCGCCATGATGCGGATCAATGACACCCTGTCGCGGGTCGAGGTCGGTATGACGATATACATTCCAGGGGGTGCACTGCATGGCGTTTATGCAGAGGAGGACGGTTTTGAGTTCCTTTATGGCTTCCCAGGCCAGGCGGATTTTTCTTCAGTCAACTACCAGTTCGTGGATGAAAAATCAGGTCGGGTTGCTTAAACTTAAGCAATTCTTTTGATTTTCTTGACCCGTTTTTACCGAGGACTTTAATCATGTTTTCAAGCACTTCAACGATCCATGTGTACGACCCAGATCTCGCCGTAGCCATGGAGGCTGAGACAAAACGCCAAGAGGATCACATCGAGTTGATCGCTTCTGAAAACTACGCCAGTCCTCGCGTGCTAGAAGCTCAAGGTTCGGACTTGACAAATAAATACGCCGAGGGCTACCCAGGAAAGCGCTATTACGGCGGATGTGAGTTCGTCGATGTTGTCGAACAGTTGGCAATCGATCGTGCAAAGGTGCTGTTTGGTGCAGCCTATGCAAACGTGCAGCCACATGCCGGTTCGCAGGCAAATGCGGCGGCCTACCTGGCGCTATTGAATGCCGGCGATACAATTCTCGGGATGTCCTTAGCCGACGGCGG
>Ga0102963_1000023_pt1 | contig 59985 bp, 46 predicted proteins | sample SalPon2_C_H2O_MG_2_FD_84522 | JGI IMG/M metagenome (GOLD analysis project Ga0102963, IMG submission 84522) | Salt pond water microbial communities from South San Francisco under conditions of wetland restoration - Salt Pond MetaG SF2_C_H2O_MG | ecosystem: Environmental > Aquatic > Non-marine... | reverse complement strand
GTCAACAAAGATTACATCAAGATTTCTGATACAGCAGAAAACGCTGCTTCTGGTGTTCCGCTTCACATTTTGACAATTGGAGCAGGAACTGAGCATCGGTTTACTTCAGCCCAAATCAACGGTCAGATTACTGGTACCGGTACCGTAAGTACCGAAGTTGATTCGGTGCTGGTGAACGGTTCAGGTACGACCTTCTCCAAGATTCTGAAGGTTGGCGATGTATTCCGCCTCTTCCCGCCCGATGTTGAGTTGAAGTCATACTTTGAAGCATCAGATGTTGATGATTCAGCTGACCAGATTCTTGTTGCTAACCACCCGTTTACTACAGGTGAGTCAGTTGTCTTTAACGCTGGCTCTGGTGGTCGTCGTGTTGGTATTGCTCGTATTCAAAGCTCTGGGACTACTCGTTACATCTACACAAGCGAGACCCACGGTTTCCAAAATGGTGACACAGTGACAATCTCTGGCTTGAGCAGTGACGATGCTGAAGACTTTGAAGGCACATACACAATTACATATGTAAATGCCGGAAACCGAGAGTTCCGTTACACAGCGTCTGAAAGCTTCACTCTTGGAGTAGAAAACCAAGACTGGGGAGCAGTCGCAGACCAAGAAGGTCTTGATGGAGTTGCACCAGCTCCGTTGATTAACGACCGTTACTACTATGTAAATCGCATTGATGATGCTGCCGTTCGAACAATCACTTCTCGTTATCGAACAAGCAATGTTGTCCGTATTACGACAAGCGCCGCTCACAATTTGCAGCCCGGTAACGTTGTAACAATTGACAGCATTACTGGTGTAAGCCCAGAGGTGTTCAACGGAACGCACACAATTATTGCGGTTCCATCCAGCACAACATTTGAGTTCAACTCAAATGGTGGAAACATTTCAAGTGCCACAGTAACCGGTAACGTGAGTACTTCGAGTAGCAACCTAGTAAGTCTGCATCCAAGTTACGAAGATGCTTTGGCTGACACCAATGCTATTGATATCGCTACTCAGGGTTCTGGTAGCCAGCTCTATTTGAACCACATCACACCAGCTGCTCCGATTATTCGTGAAATTGCGGCTATCGGTTCAGACGAGCAGGTGACTGTGAATCGCCCATACACAACGGCTTACGAGAATGTTTCTTACTCGTATCCAACCTTCGTGTATGTGCGTCCTCAGGGTTACTCGTTGCACCGTCCGTTCGACGGTGGCGTTGAGATGTCCACTGGTGCAGAGACTTGGTATGGCTCAATTGTTCGCCAGACTCGTAAGTACTTCCGCTACCAGTCTGGTAAGGGTATCCAAACCTCGGCAGCTGTGAACTTCAAGCCCAGCATCGACATTGAAACAATGTACCGAGTTGGAACCTCGAACGTTATTCAGATTCGTACTCGACGCCCGCACGGTCTCATCAACGGTCTGTTTATTCGAGTTGACGACGCCAAGGACCAGTACGGCGTAGACAGCCCCGTCTACAACGGAACTTTCCAAGTTACGGTAATCGACTCTTTCAACGTTACTGTTATTTCGCAGCAGCCCATCGTTGAGCCTGTTGTTTATGGTTACCCAAGACTCCACGTTGATGCTTGGACAAACGGTGCTATTCGCTCTGGTATGTTCGACTTCCAGAACGGTATGTTCTACGAGTTTGACGGTCAAAAGCTTTACTGTGTCCGTCGCTCCTCGACTCAGCAGATTGCTGGAACGTTTGCTGCTCTTCAGGGTTCTGAAAAAGTCTTTGGAACAAACACAGCCTTTACAACACAGCTCGATGTTGGTGACTACATTGTTCTTCGTGGTCAGTCTTATCGTGTTGCGGACATCGAAACTGATGACCGTCTAACAATCAAGCCCGAGTACAAGGGTGCTTCCGGAAATGAAAGGGAGTTCGACCCGACTTCAGTGGTAAGTACGGTAGACGACACGTTTACCATTCTGAGTCACGGTTACACACAAGACCTCCCAGTCGTGTACAACTCGATTGATGGGTCACCAATCGGTGGTCTTGTTAATGGACGTACCTACTACGTTGAAGTGTTGACAAGCAACACCTTCAAGTTGAAGGCAAGCCCGGACGCTACAACCACGGTGAACCTTTCGTCGCAGGGGACAACAACAGTTCACTCATTTACTCCTGCTAAGACAGGAATTATTGGTACGTTGACTGTTGATACCAAGGTTCCTCAGGAAGATTGGAGCATTGACCCCTGTAATGGAACTGGCTCAACTGGTTACAACCTAGACCTGTCCAAGATTCAGATGATTTACATGGACTACTCATGGTACGGTGCCGGTAAGATTCGATTCGGCTTCAAGACCGTTGAGGGTCAGGTTAAGTACACCCATGAGTTCACTCACAACAACCAGTTGTTTGAGTCTTACTTCCGCTCAGGTAACTTGCCAGCTCGTTACGAGGTAACAACCTTTGCGAATCCGACATACATTCCGTCGCTGTTCCACTGGGGTACTTCGGTCATCATGGATGGCGAGTTCGATGACGACAAGGCGTACTTGTTCACCAAGTCGAGCCAGACGCTCAACATTGGTGGTACGACCTCGAAGACGTTTGGTTCTAATGCGGTTGACCGGATTACTGACATCATCAACATTCCTTCTCACGGTTTTGATAATGGAGATGCTGTCCAGTTCTTGGGTCTTGGCTCTAATGGTTTGCCCCAGAGCAACAACCAGAACCCTCGTACTCAGTACATCGGTTCTTACTACCCGTATGACTACCTAATTAATGAGAGTACTTATTACATTAAGGTTGTTGACGACAACAATATTGCTCTAGCTTTCAGCGAAACAGATGCTACACGTAGTGAAGTTTCTATTAGCAACATCAATAAGAGCAACTACTTGGTAACCGTGGATACGAATGGCAGTCATGGACTACAGGTCAATGATTACGTGTTGATTCGTATTAACCCCCAATACAGCAACTACCTTGCTTACTCCGGGGTCTTCCGAGTAAGCCAGATTGTTGATGCTAATACATTCCGCTACTACTCGTATAGCTACCAACGAAGCAGCAGCGGAATTAGCAATCCGCAGAACTCGTTCTTCCAGCGGAACATTATCAACTTCTACAACAGTGGAAACTCGCAGTCCACTTACAAGTTGTCTCCGCAGGGTTCGTTGAATAACACATCCGGTACTAACTATCAGCCGCTCATTTCTATCCGACTGAGCCCCTCGGTTTCAGAAGGTTTGACGGGTGCTTTGGGTGACCGAGACGTTATCAACCGAATGCAGTTGCGTCTGCAGGAAGTTGGTGTCCAGACCAACGAGTTGATTGATGTGAAGATTCTTCTAAATGGACGACTCAACAACTTGAACTTCATTGGTGTGGAATCTCCCTCTCTGGTTCAGGTCGTGGAGCACACATCAAACGACACAGTTTCCGGTGGTATTCAGGTGTATAACTTCAAGGCATCTGGTAACAACGGTGTTGAGCAGTCAACTAACGTTGATGTGAGCGACCTGTTCGAGCTCTCAAACTCCATCCTCGGAGGTGACTCAGTGTTCCCAGACGGACCTGACATCCTCACCGTGGCGGTTGCCCGTCTGACTGGTCAAGAAACATTGGCCTCAGCGAAACTGTCATGGGGCGAGGCTCAGGCGTAAGGGAGAGATACAGATGGCTATTCAAAGACTTGCTGCGGCAAGGCCAGAATCAAATGTCGATACAGGCATGGTCACATTCACGGACAGCTATTTGGTGTCTGTGGTTGTCACGAATATCTCGCCTTCGGCAACTCCTATTCCTAGAATAGCTATCTACATCGTTCCTTCGGGAGCTTCGACTGAAGGTTCTTACGTATATCTAGCAAACAACTTGGACCTTGGGTTTGGGCAAAGTTTTGAGACATTTAGATTTGCTGTAAACCCGGGCGATGGACTCTTTGTTAGAACAACTCAAGCCAACGTATCTTTCAGTGCTTATGGTCTTCTTCAAGATGATGCAATCGGTCAGGGAGACTTATCGCTTACCTTTAGAAATAAAGTCATTAGAGGCGTAGATAACACTCTCTATCTAGATGTTGGTGAAACTGCTGACCGTAGGCCAGACGCTGAGGTCGGCTATGTTCGATTTAACACAGAGTACAGCGCTCTTGAGGTTCTCACCGGGGAAGAGTGGGAGCTGGTTGGAACAGGGACAGGCGATGGAGCAACTGGACCTACCGGTCCTACCGGACCTGCGGGGGATGAAGGACCAACTGGTCCCTCAGTAACCGGAGCTACTGGCCCCACAGGTCCTACTGGTCCCTCTGGAGGACCGACTGGACCAACCGGAGCTACAGGACCTACAGGCCCGGGCGGTGGTGCAATTGATGTTGCTAATACAACAGACGCAACAACTTTTGTTGGCCTCTACGAGGACGCCACTGGAACCATTGGTGGTAAGACAAACTCTGGCATAACTTTTAATGCCAGCACAGAAGTCCTCGCTGTAACTGCAGTCGAGACTGAATCAATCAACGCTCCGTCATCTCTGACTGGTACATACAGTCTCACTTCACCAACCACAATCACTCTGGACCCAGTTGATGAAATCATCAACGATGCTCCGATGAAATTGGTCAGTAAAACAGTCCTTGAGCTGTCAACCTTGGTATCAAGTGCGGGTTCTATCGTCTACTGCACAGATGAAACTGGCGGACCAGTTCTTGCTTTTTATGACGGTACTGACTGGCGGAGGGTGACCGACCGAGCGGTGGTCCAGTAATGTCTGACGAGTTGCGGGAGTATACAGTTACCGCACCAGACATGAATACCACAGATTCCATCTGGGACGACCTGCTCACTGATGCGCCAACTCCCGACACAATCCCCGACAGGTCGGTAGAAGTAGCTAACGAGCGTACAAACAATCCCCGCAACACTTCTTACTTTCTTACTGATGCTGAAGCCGAGGCTCTTCGTCAAGACCCTCGTGTAGAGGCTGTAGAGGATGTCTCCGAAATCCCCGTTCGAAAGCGTGCGTTTCTAGACGGGAACTTCAACAAGTTGACCACCCAGACCGGAGAAAAGCAGAACTGGGGACTGCTGCGCCACATCAATGCAACAAATGTTTTTGGGACTTCTACGTCTGACCCCGGTGGAACTTATGATTATGTTCTAGACGGCACAGGAGTAGATGTCGTAATTGTTGACAGCGGAATTCAAGCTGACCACCCTGAGTTCGAAGATGCTGAAGGTAACAGCAGGGTTCAGCAAATTGATTGGTATACCTCCAGCGGAGTTTCTGGGTCAATGCCATCGGGGTTCTACGTTGACTACGACGGTCATGGGACCCACGTTGCCGGAACAGTGGCAGGCAAAACTTTCGGCTGGGCAAAAAATGCCAACATTTATGTCATTAAGTTGGCTGGTCTTGAGGGTGCGTCAGACCCCGTGGGAGGCATGAGCGCTGCAGATGCTTTCGACTGCATCCTTGGGTGGCACAACAATAAAACCAATGGAAACCCCACGGTCGTTGTGAATAGTTGGTCGTACATTATCTACTGGGATGAAGCAACCGACGAACTTACTTACAACGAGGTTACCTACTATCCGGTAACAGGGGGTTCCTATCGAGGTGTATCGCATAGCGATACAACAAAAGACACTGCTAAAGGTTTGACCGGTCAACAAGTTAACACAACGCTTTATATTTTTAATCAGAGAGTCTCCTCAGTAGATGCTGATATTGCCTCAATGATTAGCGCTGGAATTGTTGTGTGCAACGCTGCTGGCAATGGCGGTCTAAAGCACGATGTGTCCGGTGGGGCTGATTACAACAACTACGTAACAGCCACAGGTCTGCCAGATTTTTACTACCACAGAGGTGCCTCTCCTTCAGCAAATGGTTCTGCTGGATTTGAGGTCGGCTCATTTGGTACAAACTTCATCGGTGGCGTGGAGGCAAAATCTGTTTACAGCGACGCCGGTCCCGGAGTAAACGTTTACGCTGCTGGAGACAGAATTATTAGTGCTTACAGCATTACCAATATAGATTCCGCCAGCAATCCTTACTACTTAGACAATGGTTACTACCAGCAGATTCTTTCTGGGACTTCCATGGCTACCCCTCAGGTAGCCGGAATGTGTGCCCTGCTTCTCCAAGCTCATAGAGATTGGACCCCTGCTCAAGTTGTCGGTTGGATGGAGGGCAATGCCAAGACCATTCTCCACACCACCGGCCTTAGCGATGATTACGCTACAACAAACAGCGTTTATGGGGGCCCAAATAGAATCGCTTTCATGCCAATGTCTGGTCAAAGACCATTCTCTTTCTCAGAAGTGGCCTAGGGAAGAGAGTCGGCGGAGATGAATTATAGTAAACTAGGTTCTAGATTTCTCAGGAAAGTGACGGTGGCTGTCTAATGGCTGTAACTCGTATCGGGGCTGCTAACCCCCTAGCCAACACGCCTACTGCCTTGCCCGAAGTCACCACTACGGGTGTGGCTTCTGTCATTGCTTCTAACACCGAATTTGCCGATGCTGCCACCACTATCTATGTCCAGCCAGTAAACACCGTTGATGAAGCAAGTCGTGTCTATCTCGCTGCCAATCTAACTGTTCAGGCTGGTCAGAGCTATGAAACTTTCCGCTTTGGTGTTCAGAGCGGGGACGTTGTTTATGTTCAAGCAGGCACCCCAGATGTCTTTTTCTCGATGTCTTTGGTGTACGAAGTTGCTGGAACAGACACAGTTTTCTACCAAGAGTCGCAACCGGGATTCCCAGAAGTCGGACATATCTGGGTAAAGCCAAGCACTGGTCAAGTGTATTTTTACACTAATGACAATGGATGGTCTCAACTTGCATACATTGGTGAAGGCCCCACTGGGCCCACTGGACCTGTCGGCCCTCAAGGCCAGCAAGGCGTTACTGGTCCTCAGGGTTCTGGTGTAAACATTCTTGGAACTTACTCCACTCTAGAACTTCTTTCATCTGATAATCCCTTGGGAAATATTGGTGACGGGTACGTTGTTCAAGATGACCTCTATGTTTGGTCAGACCTGAACCAAGAATGGGCCTTAGTTGGGCCTATCGTTGGACCTACTGGTGCTACTGGCCCGACGGGCTCAACTGGACCAACGGGTGCGGATTCAACAGTTACAGGTCCGACAGGTCCGACTGGTCCTTCTGGTGGCCCTACTGGCCCGACTGGGCCTACAGGTCCTACAGGCGCAACCGGTCCAACAGGTGCTGATAGTCAAGTTGCAGGACCTACTGGTCCTACCGGGCCTACTGGTCCTACCGGGCCAGATGGTCAGCTCGGGGCAACCGGTCCAACAGGTGCTACTGGAGACGATGGCATTGTTGTTTCAGCCACTGCACCAGCAAATACCGATGTTGTCTGGGTGGACACAAGTGTTGCCGGTGGGTATGGGGTTTTCCAGCCAGTGCAGAATGTTTTCTTCCACAGCCCCAATGCAGCAAACAGCGGTGTTTGGACTATCGCTTTTGATGCAGCAGATACTTTTGGCGGAACCGTAGCGAGTGCTGGAACGCAAAATGAGTACATCGAGTGGAATGTGTCTGTCACCCCCGGAACATACACGCTAACCCTTATTCACGATGAGGATGGCGACCGTGGCATTTACACCGCATCTATTGACGGAACAGATGTTGGAACTATTGATGGTTACAACGCATCCGCTGGTCCTGCTCTCGATGAGATTACTTCAATCTCTCTAACTCAGAACAACGTTGTCCCAGTGAGATTTACTATGGCTACGAGAAATGCCAGTAGCTCTAACTACTTCGCAAGTATTTCTGGATTTACTCTGACAAGGACGGGCGACTAATGAGCGTAGTCAGGCGATATAACACCACATCAGCTGATTGGGAAGCTGTAGCCATTGGCGACCAAGGACCGACTGGACCTACTGGTCCTTCGGTCACTGGTCCGACTGGCCCTATCGGAGAGACTGGACCCACCGGGCCCAGCGGTGGACCAACGGGACCCACTGGACCTACTGGCCCTACGGGAGCCGATGGAGCAACCGGCCCAGTTGGTGATACTGGTCCCACCGGTCCTACTGGTTCTGACGGTCCTACTGGCCCGACTGGACCGCAAGGCGAAGACGGCACAGCCGTAAATCTCAAGGGGGAGGTTGCTACTACGGGAGACCTGCCCGGAAGCGGTGCGGCTGGTGATGCCTACGTTGTCGAAGCAGATGGTGAACTGTATGTCTGGGATACAACAACCACTCAGTTCCTCAGCATCGGCTCAATTCTAGGTCCCACAGGAGCTACAGGAGCTACAGGTCCGTCTGGTGGCCCAACAGGTCCCACAGGAGCTACAGGTCCAACGGGACCATCCGACGGTCCTACAGGGCCGGAAGGACCTACCGGACCTACGGGGCCCACAGGTGCGACCGGAGCTCAAGGTGCAGACAGCACTGTTACAGGCCCAACTGGACCTACTGGACCGCAAGGATTGGGCGGGCCAACGGGACCAACAGGACCTGCAGGAACCACGACCTTCACTGGTCTAGACGAGCCGACAAACTCAAACAGAGGCTATGATGAAGCGGCTCTTCCAGCAATTGCTCAGCTCGTTGTAACCGCTAACGGAACAGACGGTTATCAGTTTAATTCCCATTATAGCGGAGACAACCCAACTATCTATGCTTTGGGTGGAGCAACTATTGCCTTTAAACTAAGCGGTCTTTCCAGTCATCCGTTTAGGTTGCAGGAAGACACTGGCGCTGGTTTTGCGAATATCGAAAGCGGTCTAATTCATATCGACACAGACGGAACGGTAAATGTTGATGTGAACGCACAGGAGCAGACTTCTGGAACTGTGTATTGGAATGTTCCGGTTACCGCTGCTTCAAACGGGTATCGTTACCAGTGCAGCATCCACACTGCGTCAATGGTGGGGACAATTACTCACAAATCTCTGAGTTCTATCTAGTTTTTAGCGCTCTCAAACTGTTATAGTGGTTTCACTACGACAGATTGAGAGAAATAATGACTCAGCTTCCAAACTGGTTCGCCAGCGATGGACAAGCAAATTTTCACGCTCATCTGAGTGACCTGTCTTCTTCGCCAGTTAGGGCTCTTCAGATTGGTGCTTACACAGGGGATGCAAGCCTGTGGATGTACCTAAATCTTCTCAAGAACCCCGACTCTGTTCTTATTGATGTTGACACTTGGGAGGGTTCAGACGAGCCGGTACATCATGGGATGAACTGGGGTTCCGTAGAGACTGTCTACGATGCAAAAACCCAGAAGGCTCGTGAAGAAAGAAAAATTGTCAAGTTTAAGGGAACCAGCGACTGGTTCTTCAAGAACAATCAACAGTTCTTTGATTTTATCTATGTAGACGGAGACCACACCGCTCCGTCTGTTTTGAAAGACGGATTTCATGCTTTTGACTGTCTCAAAGTTGGCGGAATATTGGCTTTCGATGATTACCAATGGTCTGCCGGTCTAGGAGTATCTAAAGAACCTAGAGCAGCAATTGATGCTTTCTACCAAATTTACATAGACAGAATAGAAGTCTTAGTTAATGGGTATCAGTTCTGGGTTCGGAAGATGGTGTGACGATGGCAGAGAAAAAGCCGTATAAATTTGTTGTTGTTGGTGGAGGTACGGCAGGGTGGATTTCTGCTTTGTATTTGCGTTACAAATCTCCTACTTCTGAAATTGTACTTGTGGAATCAGACTCTATTGGGGTTCTCGGGGCTGGGGAAGGTACTACTCCTCCGTTTATTGATTTCCTAGATAAGGTAAAGATTCCTCTGTCAAGACTTGTAAAAGAAACAAGTTCGACCATTAAAAATGGAATAAAGTTTGTTAATTGGCAGGGCAGTGATGATTACTACTATCACGGGTTTAATGCAAGCGACGAAGTAGGACTCGCTTCGTTTGACAGCCATCAGTATCTGTACGACACCTCGGTTCTTTTCGCACACGGTGAGGCGACAGGTAAGCCATTTTCTAATTACAACTATCTAGACCGATTGAGCGAGGCCAATAAAGTACCGTTTCTTCCCCACCCTGAGTACGATAATCAGATTATTCCCGACCCGATATTTAAATATCTATACAACGCAAACTACGCAGTTCACTTTGATGCCATCGCTTTGGCTGATTTTTTCAAGAGGGTGGCTACAGAGGAAAGAGAAATTACCCGTATAGAGGGGAAGGTGGTCAGCGAGTCAACTAATTCAGTCGGAGAAATTGAGTCCCTGCACTTAGAATCCGGAGAGACCATCGAAGGTGACTTTTTTATTGACTGTACTGGCTTTGCAAAAAGACTTATAGGGGGTCTCTACCAAAGCGAATGGGAAGACCACTCTCCCTATCTCACTGTTGATTCAGCGATGCCTTATTTTCTTCCAGTTGACCTAAATAATTTAGCTCCTTACACCGAGTCTACAGCCATGAAGTACGGCTGGTCGTGGAAGATTCCTCTACAGCATAGATATGGCTGCGGTTACGTCTTCGACTCTAACTATCTGACCGACGAAGAAGCCAAAGCAGAGATTGTTGAGTTTTTGGGCGAGGAACCTGTCTGGCCTCGGGAAAAATCTTTTAAGTTTACTCCGGGCTACTACAAGACCCCATGGGTGAAGAACTGCCTTGCTGTAGGTCTGTCAAGTGGGTTTATAGAGCCTCTTGAAGCTACATCAATTTGGGCTACTATTTTGCAGCTAACACATGCTTTGAAAGATATTGGTTTGGTTAAAAATCGGAATCAAAAAAGCATTGATGAGTTCAATAAATATTCTTGTCGGATTAATGACAACATTTTTAACTTCGTGTACTTGCACTATATGGGTGGAAGAGAAGACACAGATTTTTGGAAGCACTATCAATCACAATCAAATGCGCCAAAGCCTTTAAAGAAGATTCTTTCAACTTGGGATTACAGACTCCCCAGATACACAGATTTTGAAGGAGATATTTTCTCCCTTGAGAGCTGGCTTTCTGTTTCAAAAGGAGTTTCAAAAATTAATAGCAAGACGTACAAACAACTTTATAAAGACAATGAAGTTCCAGAAACAATCGAAGCAGACTACGAACTTTTAATGGAAGTCCAAAACGAGTACCTTGATTTATCTCTTCTTCATATGAATTTTATTAATGACCTCAAAAAAGCCGCTCCGGTTCGGCAAGCGTGACATAGGAGACAATGATGAAAACAGCTATTTACACAATCGCACTCAATGAGCTGCAGTTTGTTGAGCGTTGGTATGAATCCGCTAAAGATGCGGACTATCTTCTAATCGCTGATACGGGGTCTACAGACGGGACGGTGGAAAAGGCTCGTGAGTTGGGCATCAATGTTGTCGATGTGCGTGTCAGTCCTTGGCGATTTGACGACGCACGCAATGCAGCGCTCGCTGCACTTCCTCTCGACATCGACATGTGCGTGTCGCTCGACATGGATGAAGTAATTACCCCGGGGTGGAAAGAAGTTCTCGAAGAAGCGTGGAACAACGGAATCAACCGTCCCCGCTATAAGCATGTCTGGTCATTCAACGAAGACGGAACACCCGGTCTTGAGTTCTCCTACGACCACATTCACGCCCGTAAGGGGTTCCGCTGGCGTCACCCCGTACATGAGTGCATTTACTCCTACGGAATTGAGGAGGTTCAGGGTTGGGTAGATGGGCTGGAGACACATCACCACCCCGACAACACAAAGAGCAGGTCGCAGTATCTACCTCTCCTTGCGCTTTCGGTCAAGGAAGACCCCTACAACGACCGGAACGCTTTCTACTACGGTCGTGAGTTGTATTTCTACGGACAGTACATTGAAGCTGCCGCTGAGCTGAAGAGGCATCTAGAGCTTCCTACAGCCCATTGGAAGCCAGAGCGTGCTGCTTCAATGCGCTTTATTGGAAAGTCCCTACCAGCGGAAGCTGAGCACTGGTTCCGAAAAGCAGTAGACGAAGCCCCGGGCCGCAGAGAGCCGTTCGTAGACCTTGCAAAGCTTTACTACGGTCGTCAGGAATGGCGTCAGTGTCTAGACGCAGCCGAGAGCGCCTTGGAGATTAAAGAAAAGCCTTTGGAATATCTTTGCGAGGCTGAGTCATGGGGTGCAGCACCGTGGGACTACGCCGCAATCGCTGCGTACAACCTTGGAGAGTATGAGAAAGCCGCTGAGTACGCTCGCAACGCTGTAGAGCTTGAGCCAGACAATGAGAGAATGAGAAGCAATCTCGTTTTCTGTGAAAAAGCCGCCGGGGCAAATATTACTTCTTAGACTTCCTAGCCCGCTCTTTTTCCCGAGCCTTGACACGAGCCCTGCGCTCCCGCTCTTTTTGCTTCTTCTCTTCTCGCTGCTGGCGTTCGTGCTGGTAAGCGTGAACAGCATTGACGCTAGTTCGACTCTTCCACGAGAAGTGGCATACAGTGCAGGACACAATCTTGGCGGTAGTCCAACGACCGCCACCGCTCAGCTCCTGAGTGCTAGTCTCCAACTTGGAAGGACGAGCGCTGCAGTACGGACAGTTGGGGAATCTACGCCTACGAGTCTCCTCTCCTTTGTAAGACACGGAGAGAGCTCTGCGAATTTCAACTTCATCCTTGCCACCCCAAATGCCCCAAATCTGTCTGTGCTCTAACGCCCACTGCAGACATTGAGCTCGTACCGGACACGAGTAGCACAAGTTTTTCGCTTCTGTGCGCTCGTTGGCTTCTTTCGAGAAGAACCATTCTCGGTTCTCACGAAATTGGGGTTTGGAGCACAAAGCATCCGACTGCCACTTCAGGTTGTCGGCAGGTTTCCACACGCCACCATAATAGTAGATTAGACGAGATAAATCCGGGATATTGGACTAGTTTTGTATAATTTCCACCCAAGTGGTTGGTAGAGATTGGTCTACATAGTCGCCATACTCGGTTTCGCCATCTTCATCGCAGGCGAAAAGTTGGGTGTCTCCATCTACATACCCTGAGTATCCAAAGTCCCACAGAGCCCCTTCTAGGGCTTTAAAACCGTCTCCCAGCGAGTCCACTACACCGTCTCTCTGGAGAGTCGAGGCTAGGGCTCTAAGCACGATTTCGTTGTCGGATTCAACGTGGTCGTGGGTGACGTACACGAGGTCTGAATGGTTCTCCGAGAAGTAGCCCTCGCCCTCCCAGTGGGACCAAAGGGACTCTCCCAGACGAACGTCTTTCACTTGCCTACTCTTCTTCTGACTCTTCTAAGTCGAAGTGGGCCTCTGTGTTTCGGCTCATTGTAGAAATTTTTTGATTGGTGAAAGAGTCTGCTTCTGGGTCACGAAGTTCGTAAATCCCAGAGATAGTGATTTTCCCGCACTGAGAGCAAACTTCTACGGTCTGGGTGTTGTACTTCTGAGGGATGTCTACACCCTTTAGACGCATGAGAATGTTCCCATCATCGTCGCAGCTTTCGGGTTCCCACTGAGTATGGTCTTTAAGCCAACACGCTTCACATGTTGGCAGTGGTGCCATAACCCGTTCTGCGCTCATGCTTATATTCTACCTGTTTGGCGAGTATGGGATTGTCTTAGGAATGTTTATTTTGCTTTTTCCACGCATTGTTCTGCGCTCCCTAGGGGTCAGCCCTCCCCACATACCGTGGAGTTCGTTTTCTATTCCCCACAGTGCGCAATCATTTTGATGGACGCAGGTGTTGCAGATTTTCTTCGCTTGTCGGTAGTGGTCTGAGGGGAAGCCAACCCTTTCGGGGTCGTCTGCGTCTTTGTTGAAGAAGATTTCAACTCCGACTTCTCGACACTTAGCCTCATCGAATTCCCATGGCATCTTCCTCATTACGAAGTTATTCTCCTGTCGCTAGCTTCCCTACTTCATAACCGCAACCGGCATAACCGGCAATGTCAACCCAAGTGTCTGGTTGGAACCCTGACTTAGAAACAAATCGAGCAAGTTTCACACCGACCATCGCCATGGCAACTTCTTCGGCTGTTATTTCCCGCTCAAAAAGAACGGACCAGATTTTTGCAATCCTTGTCAGATTCTCTTCTGGTCCGCCGTACTGAACATCTCTATCCCCTGCGATAATCCGTGCCGCTTCTCTGAGAGCCTCGACACGGGGGAGAACGGGTTCTGGTGCTGGTGTCGTTTTGTCATCGTCTGACATCTTTTATCCTTGCTATTACTTCGGCTGTGTACTGGTGGTCGCTAGAGATATCGGAGCTTTCAGACACAACAAGCTCGTAATCAATTTTGTGTGCTGGAGGGTCTTCTTCGTACTCTTCGTCATCATCTTCAAAGTCAAACTCGTCAGAGATTTCAAGAAACTTTGAGATGGCTGCATCAGCACGCTCTTTTAGTTCTTGATAGCTGTCACCCTCAACTACAAACTTCAGCGTGGCTGTTGTGGTCATGCTGAGACCAGTTTCTCCAGTTTGTCAGGCGGGTAGTGCGCTCCATCAAGAGTAGGAGTTTTTCCGTCGTTGCTCTTGATGATGACATCACCGTAGCGAACACCCACAACTACGCCTTGGCGTCCGTTGTGGAGAGTCCCTATGTCTCCTGAGAAAGCGTCTGCTCTAACACGAACAATCTCCGAGACTCGGATATCTCCCGGGCGTGCTGGAATCCAGACTTCGCCTTTCTTATCCTTTACAAAAGCGTGACCTAGGGCCAGCTTAGAGAACATCTCGATTGCTTTTTCACGGTGCTCATCTGTCAGTTCCATTTCGTCAAAAACTTCGATGAGCTTTATGGTTGCGTCGCCTACAGGCTTTCTCACACGAGCAGCCTGCAGCTGCTCCTTAATCCACTTCATATCAAGGTTGCCCATTTTGGCTCCTTTCTTGTCTAATTGTACTGGTTGCAGTTATGGAAGTAAAGGATTCGAGGAAGAGACAATAATGTCTCCACTCAAAATCCCTCGTAGTTCGTTGGAGACCTCATCCCATGTCGGAATGTTATTTATATAACTTTCTTTCTGGAACGAAGCAAGTTCATATCTTTCGGTGTGGCTCATCTCCTCAACGGAGGTTGCTAAATAAGACCACTCTGCCCCCATGTGGCTGGTGCGCCTCCAGTCCGTAATGACCGGCACATCCATGCTGAGCGACTGAGCGAGCAGCGGGGACCACCAAGGCTGCCCCTGTCGGTAGACCGAGATGAGAGAACCAATAGACCCTCGAACTCTGTCAATTACGTCTTGCTCTGTCTCAGACCTCTTACTTTGAGCAAGGACAACTTTCTGGGTCAGCTGCTCTCTGGTGCTCCTAAGCCAAACCGTGTTGGTTGCGTCGGCTGTCCAGTAGTTGCTCTGGGTTGCGTTCTCCGTACTGACGTAGTTCTTTTCAAACAGCCAACTGTCTGGAACAAGAGAGATAAGACTGTTTGCACCCATGACCAAGCTGTCTTGGTAGATAGTCCTACTCTCCGACCACGGGAACGCTGGGTGGTAAGTGTGAGGCCACTTCTTACTGTGAAGAAACGCTATAAAACCGTTGACCTCGTTCTGCAGCTGGTTGCTAGCTACAAAGTCCGAATAGTTTTTCCTTCTGCTAAAGAAATCCTTCGTCAGGTCTGACTTCCCAGTACGACAAGAGTTAACCGACGCTTGAAGTTTGTGCGGCTCCGGGGCGTCAATAAACATCTCAAGATTGCCGAGTTTCCATGCTCTGTAAGCGATGGCAAATGCTGGGTAGACCTTGTAAGCAGTGACGCTGGTGGGAGGAGCGATGCCTACGAGAACTTTGTCGTACTGCTCAAGCTCTTCCATCGACATGTCTATAGAAGGCTTTGATACGAACTTAACGTCTGCGTCAGCGTGTACCAGAGACTCGTAAAGGAAGTTTGCAAAAGTCGGTTTACCGAGAGTGGTCTGAGAGGCTGTGGAACCTGTAATCAGTACCTTCATATCTGTCCTTATCTATTCATAACCAGAGAAGCCGCCCAATCCGAAGACTGGACGGCTCCTCTAGCCATTCGTTATGTGTATATACGGGGTGTATATACAGCTTAGAAGGGTGCAGCAGGTGCTGCGCTCGGAGCCGACTCAGCCGTAGTCGGTGCCGGTGCCGCAGGAGGCGGTGGTGCCGCTGCGGGAGCTGGTGAGGCAGCCGGAGCAGCCGCAGTCTGCGGAGCAGCAGCCGTCTGAACTGGGTAATAGTTCTTGATTTCGTTGCGCTTCTGACCGTTGTAGGTCCGAGAGCCAATCTGACCACGGAACTTACGACCGGCAAGAGCCTGCTCAATCTGAGCGTTGGTCGGGTTCGAGTCGAAGAACTCCTTGCCAAGACCCATAGCTGCCATCTTCCGGAAGAAGATGCCGAGCGCCGTCGGGTTGTCGGGAGAGACAACGAGGTTGTCCCAGACAAGGCGCTTGGCGTGAGGACCAGCCTCAACCTGCGTCTTGACGCTGAACATGGTCTTACCCGACTGGGTGACCTTGGCGACTCCCTCGACAACTACGAGTTCGTAGTCCCCATCCGGGAGCGGTTCATAATTGTTGTTGGTCTCGCCTGCATCCTTGATGAGGTCGGACCAGTTGAGGGTGCTCATGCTGATACCTCTTCCTTCTTCTTTTTGTTGTTGGTGCTTTCAGCCTGAGTGCTTTGCCTCGGGCCAAAAATGGTGTCCAGCATTACCTCAATACTGAGGTTCTGCTGCTCTACGACAGAGCCCAGTCGTCCCTGAACTCGTTCTCCCGCCTCGTAGTCCGCTGTGCGCTCGACGTACATACGGCGAACCTTGTGCGGGGGCTGAAGTGGGTCTTCGTTGGGGAAGTTCTCGATAGTCAGGGCACCGAGAATGTCGTAGAAGTACGGTGCCTGAATGGCGAGCTGCCCCTGTAGGTAAGGACGGTGCTTTCCGTCCTGAGTCACCCGAGACATCGCAGTGAGAACAACAGCCTCAAGCGGTGTGGTCGGGTGCATCGTGAGGTCACGAAGGTCACGAAGAAGACCGCCCATGTGGCGAAGGAGTTCGCCCCACTGCTGCATCTTCATTTGTTCGTTGCCTGCGATGCTGTCCATGCACTTGACCTGCAACTCCGAGATGGAGTCGATAATCAAGGACTTGAACTGATGCTTGCCAGCCTGAAGCCACTGGTAGGTCTTGAGAACCGTGTCGTAGTCACGAACCGTAACCACGCAGGTGTCCCAAGTGCCATCAGCAACAGGAGGCTCTTCCCTAAGCGGGTCCCAGTACTTCACGTTGATAGGGAGGAACCTGTGCCCACCCTCAACGTCAAGCATGAGTCTCGGATAGGGAGCTGTGACGGCGAAGGAGGACTTACCCACCTTTGATTCGCCATACACCATGACGGTCAGAGACCGCTGGATTTCACTCATGCGTCACTCGCTTCCTTTTGTTTCTTGTGTTCCGTAGTAGGCGTATGGGTCCGCCTCCTCGAACATTTCGCTAATTGCTTGCTCAGCCGCACTTCCATCGTCAACCAATGTGCAGACGTTGAAGAAAGGGCACTTCCACTTGCAATCACGACTAGGCCGTGGGTACGCATGGAACGCTGGGCTCTCCCCCTCGTCCAAGGCTTTGCGAACCCGCATTAGGTCAGCAATGGTGCCGTGGATGCGGTCCCAGAAGGACCTCAAGGTGAAGATGTTGTGACGGACCTCAATCTGGTCGTAGAAAGGGGGCCGTGCGTTGGCGGTGCGCTTCACCTTCTTGAGCATGGTGAAGATGCCACCGTCAGAACGATTCTCCTCGTCCTCTTTCGTGGACTCAAGGAGCATGTAAGTCATAATCTGCTCGTTCATCGGAGCAAGGTTCGCAAAGTCGGAAAGTGACCCACCGACAGTCTTGAAGTCTCGGAACATGCGGACTCCATCAAGCTTCCGACGAACACGCATGTCGAGCTTTCCTGTGAGCTCCACCTCTCCGTTGAAAAGCGGTGCTGTGATTTGTTCCTCTGTAGAAATCATTTCCAGTTCGGCATCAATGCCGTTCTCTTCGACCCACTGAAGGTAGCCGTCGAGCATGATGTGTCCAAGCTCTGCTTCCTTCTCAAGTTCTGATACATCTTTGAACTCTTCAAGAAGGAGAGCCTTCTCAGCGTTGACAAGGTTTGAGTGCGCCTCAAGCAGGGGTACTCCTTTTGAGTAGTACTGGTCTAGCGCTTCGTGGATTCGGCTACCGAGAGCCAAGGCACCAGTTACGTCCTTGTACTTGGGTTGAAGCCGTCGGTAGTACTGCAACCACCACTTGCGCCTGCAGTCTTTGAACGTTTGTAGTTCAGAGTTAGAAAGTCGAACAACGCCACTCATCACTTACCTGCCTTATCTGCCTTGAGGATGGAGAGCAGTTGGTCCTTGTCACGGACGACCTGCTCAAAGTTGTCTGCTTTGGTTTCTAGAACCTGCAGAACACGTTCTTCAATAGTCCCCTCGGTCACATAGTCCGTGATGATGACGGAATCGTGAATCTCAGAGCCAATACGGTGTACTCGGTCCACCGCCTGCTTGTGGTCTACGAGAGACCACGGGCGTTGGAGCATCACCAACCGACGAGCAGCAGTCAAAGTCACACCGACACCTCCTGCTTGAGCGGTGAACAGAATCCATTTTGTCCTACCACTTTGGAAGTCGTCAATAGCTTTCTGACGTTCGTCTTCGTCTTGCGCTCCTGTAATCAGACCGTGCTCAATCTTGTTCTTCGTCATCGCTGCGCTAAGAAGTTCGATGAGCTGACGAGAAACGGCGCAGACAGCAACAGAGTCTTCACCGAAGTCTCCGCTCTTGATGTCCGCCATAAGAGCATCGACCTTGCACGAGGGCTCTGCGAGAACAGCCTTCATCTCTCCTGTTGTCTCGTTGACTTCCATCGTTGCGTAAGAGTTTGCAAACTGGTTGAGACGAGTGGTCTGCGTCAAAATGCTGGGAGCAGTGAGAACGTCACCGGACTCCAACTCTGTGAGCATCAGGTCACGCATCTGCTCGTATGCCTTCTTCTGCTTCGTAGACATCTCAATGTCACGGCGTTCGTGAATCTGCTCTGGCAACCAAGGAAGCACCTTCTGCTTCAACATTCGTCGCATGTGAGGATTGATGCTTCGATAGAACTCGTCCTGCATGTGAGGCTTTACTCCAAGAACCAACATCCCACCGAAAGCGTTGAGCATCGTGTCAATCATTCGCTCAATCCACTTCGTCTTGCTGGGCCAGTCCTTAGGGCTAATCCAGTGCAGGATGCTCCACAAGTCAACAACGTTGTTAGCTATCGGCGTCCCGGTGAGCGCAAATCGAATGTTCGCATCGCCCGACGCTGACCAAAGCGCACGAGTTTGCTTAGACTTTGGGTCCTTAGAACGGTGAATCTCATCTGCGATGACGGCCTTGAAGTCAATCTCATTGAGTTCTCGGATGTGGACCTCGCATCGGTTGGTGCTAACTCCTTCATCATGTCCTCCACATTCTGAGCATCGGGTAAGGGCGACCGAGCCATAAGGGGCCAGTCGTGAGTGGGTACGCAGAGACTCCCAGTTGATGATGATGACATCAATGTTGCTTTCTACTGCTGTCTCGAACTGCTTCTTCCGCTTTGCTGCTGTCCCCTTGACAACCTGAGTTGTCACTTCAGGCCACCACTTGTTGAACTCTCGGGCCCAGTTGTTCTTCAGTGTGTTGGGGCAAACAATAAGAGCCGGAAAAACATCTTCGCCTTGCTCTTTCAGACGCTTCAGCGCACGGATGGCCTGAGCGGTCTTACCTAGACCCGGCTCGTCTGCGAGGAGAGCACGCTTGGCTGTTGCGAGGTACGCAACACCTGCACGCTGGTGGGGGAAAAGGTCTTCGTCACCCTCGTACTCTTCAAGTTCACGGAGGGCTAGAGAGGGGTCAACCATATTGTTGAGATACTTGGTCGCCCAGTCAACTAGTTCTGGGCCAATCTCAAGGTCGGTGGTGAAAGTCGAGCGCAGGGCTAGACAACTTGTCCACGATAGAGGGACACGCCAAACCTGCTCTTGGGTTGACCAAGAAGACCCGGGGATGCTCTTACAAAGTTCTTTGTACCGCCAGTCGCAGTTAATTTGAATGTGCGACTTGTCGTTGTCGAGGTCTACCAAAACTGGCAACTTGCCATCCTTTCGTCGTTACGTCTTTCAGTGTAGCACATGCCTAACAGCTTGTGCGGAGTTTTTTAGTTTTTTCTGTTAGGCATCTTTCAGGAGGGCCCTAGGAACCCAGCCTTCCTTGACCAGCCTTAGCAGACCATGCCGGATGGCATCGTTAGCGTGCCCAGCACCGCCTCTGTGCCACGTTCCCAGTTCCTTGAGTACGGGGTTGGGAAACATATTTTTGGCGTTTACAGGGGCTTGAAAGGCTATTTGAGAGGGGTCGTAGCCGTAGCGGTGGCAGAGATACTTGAGGACCCCAATCTGCTCTAGAGAGTAGGGGGCTTGAGAGTTTCGGACAGTTTGAGCGTTAATAATAAAACTCTCACAGCAGACCAAAAGCTCGCTCTGGTCGGACTCCAACTTCAGAATTTCTTCGACTCTTTGTCCAAATTCTTCAGCAGTCAGCTCTGAAGACTCCTGCACTTCCACGGTCAATGCATGTGAGTCATACGCCAAGAGGGCGAATCCTGTCGTCTTTCCGGGGTCAACTGCCATCACCAGCGTCTTCATGTCCACACCACTTCCGATACTCCGTATCTCTTCAGATACCTCTCGCACTTTTTGCAAGGCTTAGACATCGCTGGGGCACCGCCCTTGGTGATTCGGGCAACGTAAACCTTCGAGCCCTTGGCGTTTGAGCCAGCGGCGATTACAGCCGCAATCTCAGCGTGGATGTGGGAGCGACGCCACTCTGTTGATGGGTCACCAATTTTTTTGTTTGTAGCTTGAGCAATGACACGACCTCGGGAAACTACAACGCAGCCGTGCTTGTATCGGCACTTGCTCGTCTCCGCTATTTCAAGTGCCTTTTCGAGGTACTTGTTCATGGTCAGTATTTCGCTCCCCAATTCTCTAGAGGGCCATCAGCATCGGCTGTGAGAGGGACGGCCCAGCCTTCGGTGGTAGTCATGCATTGTTTCACAAGTTGTTTGATTTCCTCGGCTTCACTGCGAGGAGCCTGCAGAACAATCTCGTCATGCACCGGGACAATGAGGTAGTCGGTCAGGTCAGCTTGGTCCAGTTTGATGAGATTGCTCTTGAAGACTTCGGCTGCACCACCCTGAATGAGGTAGTTGACCAAGGTGTAGGTGCGCTCTTCGTCGCAGGGGATACGACGACCAGTCCAAGTGTGGATATAGCCCTGTCCCTCTGAGCGAAGACGCTGTTGCCCGAGGTTGTCTACTTCCTTTTGGAACTTCGCCATTCCCGGATAGTTAACATCGAAAGAATCAGAAACAGCACGCATCTGGGCTTCTGGGACACCAGCTGTAACTGCCTGCTTTGCTACGCCAGCCCCATACAGTCGTCCGTACACAACACCCTTGATGAGATTGCGTCGCTTGTCGGACTTCTGCATAGACGGGTCTTGATAGACCTGACGACCAATCTCGGTGAACGGGTCAGAGCCCTCAGCGTCTGCTCGGTGGAACAGGCTGATGAGATTCTCGTCCTTCGACAGCGAGGCGAACATGCGGAACTCAACTTGGTCAAGGTCCGATGTGATGATTACGTGGTCTGAGTCTTTGGGGATGAAGGCTCGACGCACAGTCTCGTCGCCCTTCGGGAGGGTCTGCAGGGCAGGGTCTGTGATTGACATGCGAGAAGTGCGAGCACCAAGAGTTTTCACAGAGGGGTGGAGGAGACCATCAACGTGCTTCTCCATGAAGTTGAGGAAGTAGGTCGTAGCGAGCTTGTCTGCCTTGCGCTGCTTGAGGACGGTCTCTGCCAAATTCTTGACTTCGGGGTTTCCATCAATCGTCAACTTCTTCAGTTGGTCTTTGTTGGCGGACATCTGACCTGAAGGAGTGAACTCCGTAATCTCGCCACCAAGCTTCACTATGAGCTTTGCCAACTGGACGTTGCTCGTGATGGAAGTGTCGTAGGTGTTGTATGCCCACAACTTCACTTTTTCGGTGTAGTCAATGAGCTCCTCATACTTCTTCTTGGAGTAGTCAAGGTCTACACGAGCACCGTTGAGTTCCATGCGGGTGACAATCTTTCGTGTCCCCATCTCAAGTTCGTAGGCACGGTGGTAAGGACCCTGAGGTCCGCACTTCTCGTAGAACATCTCCCACAGACGCATGGTGATAACGGGGTCAAGAGCGCCGTAAGACCAGTAGGGCTCGTAGTCGATGGGAACGGTCCCCCAAGTCCAACCATTAGTAGCGAGACCAGCGTCAAGACCTTCTTGTAGTCGAGCAGCCATCGGGTCGATGTATTGAGAAGAAAGCGTCTTGAGCGCACCAGACCCAAGAGGGTCGATGATGTGCGCCATAATCATTGTGTCATGGGCACGCTCCCAAGGAATCTGCCAGCGAGACTGAACGTCGAACCAGCGAGCCTCGAAAGCAATGTTGTGACAGACGATAGGTCCATCGAAGCGTTCCATGGCTTCGTAGAAGACACCGGACCATTCGTCCCATGGGATAGACCATCCCTGCTGAGAGTCGCCAACCTGAACTAAGCGAAGACGACCGTGCCATGGAGAGAGGGCATCGTTGCGCTTGCCTCCCGGGAGTTCCCCGGTTTCGGTATCAAGACCAATAGCGTTATAGGGTCGGCGCTCACCAAGCCAGCGCAAGAACTCTTGCGCCTTGTCAACGTTGTCTACGAGGTGCAGTTGCACCCCGGAGAGGTCAGTTCGTCCTTCAGTCGTCATTTTTCCTTCTTCGTTGGTCTAAGGAATCATCTCTATTCTATAGACCTTCTCGATGTTTTCGTCAATATTTGATGCGTGCTCCAGCAGGCGCTGAGCTACGTTCGTTAGATATCTTGCCCCACCTTGGTCGTACTTGTAAAGGGCTTCCAGCACTGCCTCGGGGTCTTCGCTGACTTGAGCCCATGTTCGGTCTTTCTCGGGGAAGACCATGGGAACGTCAGTAGAGGGGTAGCACTCCTCGCAGGGGGTGGCGTCGTCTTTGAGCTCTTGGATGCCCTTTTCCATGAGGTTGTACCTCTTGACGAGGGGGCAAGTGGCTGCGTGGAATACAACCGACACACCGATGCGGGAAAGGATGTACGAACCGTTTTCTGTCTTGTAGAGGCGGAACTCAATCCATCGGGTGGAGCCCCTACGCCACGAAGAGGACTCTGCGAGCAACTTGCCATTGAATTGTAGGGTTCGAGAGCCGTCTTTTACCTCATACATCGACAGAGCCCCCTGTTGTAAGCACCACCGGGTCAGGTTCGTTTCTGTAATACAAGTACTGCCACCACCTGCTGGTGATGTCAAGGTATTTAATAACATCATCGGCATTTCTTAGTGGATAGGCGGAGTGTGCTGCCTCCTCATCGGGCAGTACTTCAACCTGCGAACCAAGAAAAGCCGTGTATGCCGCAAGATTATCCATGTGTTGGCTGACAACAGCTTCGTCAATGAGGTCAAGTTCATCGGTGTTGTTGTAGGTCAGATTAGTGGTATACCTGTCTTCACCAACTGTAATGACCTTTTGTAGATGAGGCTCCTCGCCTTCTACATTATATAACTCGTAAGTTATCATTTTGTCTCCGTCAGTCGCTGTACTTGCTCCTTCAGAGAGTCTATCTCATCTTGCTGGTTCTTAATGAGCTCTAGAGACAAGAGTCCGATAAGTGCGTAGTCCACTTTATTTGGCTGTCCGTCTTTATCATACTCAATAAGTTCGTGCAGCCCGAGCTCTTCTACTTGCTCAGCGATAAGACCGTACTGCCACTTTTGTCCACGGTTTAGGTCCCTGTACTTATTCTTGTACTTAAACTTTACGAGCTCTAAATCAAGAAGCTTACTTACGTCAGTAACTTCGTGATTAGAGATTTCTTTCTTATATCTTTTAGAAGAATAAGTGTTTTGTCGAGTGCTGCCAGCGTGAGCGTGGTAGCCGTTTCCGGTGGGATTGTGGGTACCACCATCTACAGTAAAGGAGTGAAAGTGAGTCTGGACATACTGGCTGTGAGTGTGGTTTCCTCTAGAGAAACTGCTAAAGGTGTTTCCAAATATTGCATTAACTCTCACTTGACCGCTGCCAGTTAAATAAGCAATCACAGGGGATATTCCTGCTGCTGAGGTACAGATAGACCCATTTACATCTGAAGAAGTAATGCTGTTATTGGCAATTTTGGCGGAGTTTACGGCACCATTCTGAATAGCATTTGTATAGACAGCATTACCGGCAAGAGCTGCCTCCGTAACGCTATTAAAGCCCATATTTCTAGCAACAATTGTTCCGTCACCGATTTTTGCGCCGGTCACTGCTTTGTCATCAATACTATTCGTTACAACTTGACTGTTACCTATGTTGGTACTTAGAACTTGACCAGAGCCAATTTTGGCGGAGGTTACGGCACCATTAGCTAGCTTGTCTGTTGTAATGTTTAGATTTTGGATGTTGTTTGTGGCAACAGCGTCATTTGCCAACTCCGAATTGCCTACGGCTCCTGAAGCAATTTGCCTTTCTGTAACCGCATCTGCAGAAATTTTTTCCTCTGTTACTGCATCGTTTTGAATGGCAGCCGTATCCACCGCACCATTTGCCAATTCCGATACACCAACCGAATCGCCAGCGATTGCATCATTAGTCACCGAATCTGTGGCTAACTCATCTTGAGTAACAGAATCAGCAATAAGTTCGGAAGTTCCAACCGAGTTGTTCTGCATTTGCTGAAGAGCAATAGCGTCAGCGGCAACTTGGTCATTGGTTACTGCATCAAAAGCAATTTGGTCTGTTGCTACAGCCTGAGGCTGGATGGTTGTTCTAGTAACAACATGGTTTGATAACCGTGATGGAGAAGGACGGCCCTCAAGGTAGCTAAGCCTTCTCTGCATCTCTGTGAGGGAACCGGTTAGTCCCCGCCTACTCGCTCTTCTTCTAGTTGCCACGCTGGTCTACCTTCCAATCTGTAATAAGTTCTAATGTCACTGTTTCCGGAAAAGACGGGTTGTCTGGGACAGAGACCTCGTAGGTGTCTATCTTTCGAACCAAGATGTCGCTTCTCGGTTCTTGGTCGCTCGCCAAACGCTGCTTAACAAATTCATCGTCAATGATGAGAGAGCACCAATCTCCCGGAAAATAGCTCCCAACAACCGGAGAAATTGTCCCGTTCACTGTTACTGATATAACTCCGATAGGCGGTCGTGATTCGTATAAGAAGTCTTCTGCATACTGATAAAGAGTTAGCTCATCTTGAATCTCGTCTAGCTGCTCTTTCTGGTCCAGCAAAGGCCAGCTCCTGCCAGTTGGATTATCAAGCATGTCTTTTGCAGATGCGCCTGCATACGGCTGGCTGGCGTCGTCTGTCAAGTCTTCAATGTTGCCAACAACGAAAAATCTTGTTGCTGCAGATTCTGCACTTTCCTCAACGGAAAATTCAACAATGTTTCCCGGATACTCGAAGACATTTAAATTTGCCCCTAAATCAGAGACAGCGTAAAGCTCCCCGGGGGGAGGTGCTTCGGCTAATTCAATTGGGAATATTTTGAATGTTCTTGTAAAAGAAGAAGTTGTGTAGTCGTAGTCGCAGTCAATGCGATAGTCGAATCCGCCCTCGACAGTGTTGGAGTACTCTTCTAGAATCTCTCCAACTGTTTTCTGTTCGAATCCTCGGTATATCTGAATATCTCCATAAAAACCGCTAAGGTCAAAGTTCTCAAACTCGATACCGATATCTGAGTTAGACGTATAGCTTCCGTAGTCGCCATAGATAAACTTTGAGCCAAAGGTTGCTTGACCACCAGCTACTCCTTCGGTTGGTACATCAAGAATCCCACCGGAGCTAAAAGTGAAGCTGTTTGCGCTCGGTGTTCCCGTAATGGTGAATCGCCCATTAAATGTGGTGTCCAGACGACCAGTGAAAAAAGCATCTACGCCTTCAACGATTACTGTTTGTCCGACTGATGCCCCATGAGGCTGGTCAAGAGTAAGAGTTGCAACATTGCTTGTTAGAGATTTGCTGATGGCGTTGATGGAGCGAATCCCGGAAAGCGAGGTCCTAGCAAGGTCTGGACCGGAAAGCTGATAACGAATCGTTCTTGAGTTAGGCACTTCGATGATTGTGTGAACACCGTCCAAGCCAGAGCCCACCTCAACTACTTCTATTTCTTGCCCGGGAATCGCTTCGTGGTCAGCAGAGGTCCTCAGGGTGACGACGTTTGACGAACGCTCCTTTGAGATAACGGAAGCTTGATACTCTTTAGCGGGTTTAATTACTTCGTTGGCAAACGCAAGACCGCCTAGGTCGGTTGAGGCTTGATAAATGAGATTGCGAGCCAAGTCATAGCCATCGACAAGACTCCGAACTGCACCAGCAGTGCTAAGACCGCTTGAGTTGGCTGAACTGGTTGAAAATTCAAAGGTAGTTGCGGATGTAACAGCCGTAATCTCTTGAACACCGTCTACTGTTGGGTTTACAAAACCAATTCTTACTTTGTTGCCAATTCTAAAGCCGTGAGGAAATTCTGTAGTAATAGTGGCTGTTCCGTTAAATGTTTGGTAGGCAGCCACACCCACAAAATCTGACCCGTATTGAATTGTCTGCCATATGTTTCGATGATAGAAGTAGCTTATGAACTCAGCGCCAGACACTTCAAGGGTCTGCGAGTTTACGTTGTAGTTCCTACTCCAAATCATTCCGCCCCAAACGCACACATCGTTTCGCATGATGTAGATGCCGGTGCGCCCGGGCATGGTTGCTTCGTAGAGGTCTAGACCTTTAGTTGCCTCAACGAATGCGATGGTTCCGCTGAACTCACCAGCACGGCGATTTGCACGAGAGAAACTCACCTCTCTAAAAGGAACTTCAGAGATGATGTTGTTGCTCAACAGGTCTGTGAGAAAGTACCTGTACTCAACTGTCTCTTGGAATGTCATCTTTTTCCCGTCTTTGTGTTGCTAGGCCAGCCAGCCCGACCTGTAGAAAATCCTTAGGTTTGCTTCTCCTTCAGGAGCTCCTTCGTCTTGGAACTCAATAATATTCTCACCGGGAGCTAGCTGAATGAAGTCAGCAAGCACATCAATCCGACCACGAGCCCCAACGACTTCTCCGTTGAAGGCAACCTCACGATTCTTTGTGTCAATTTCCAAAATCTCGGGGCTGAGAAGAGCATTACCAGACAGACCGGGAGTGAATTGCACGTTGTTCTTCTTGATGACTGAGCCGAATGCTTCTGTTCTTGAAACATCCTCCGAGACCCCCGCTGTTCCAGTTGCAGCAGAAGAGGGGAGGCTTCCAGCAACAGTTGCGGTCCCGTCTGGGATAACAGCGTCCGACTGGATAGTCCCAGACATCTCAATAAACGCACCAGTTGGTTCTGTGGAGGCGACATTGCTCATTGTCTTGGCATACTGCAAAGTGTTTGACGATGGAATCGCCGTGACTTCGTATGTACCGTCAACATCTCCAGTTCCAGTAATAATTACCTCTTCGCCAAAGATTGCACCATGAGCACTGTTGGTTGTGATAGTGACAACATTTCCTGTCACTTGGTAAGACTTAATCACTCGACTCTTAGAGAAAACAGTCGCATTAGACACTGAAGCAGAGACTAAAGCAGAGCCATTGTTTGCGTAGGTAAACGTCGTGTTGCTTGGGAGAGTGGTGATTGTGTGCGTCCCGTCGAAACCGCTCCCCACGCCAGAGACCGTTACTTGCTCCCCCACCACGAAGTTATGCGCAGCAGATGTTGTGATAGTGGCAACATTTCCTGACCTAGCCCTGATGCTTACAGACTTTTCTGTAGCACGAGTTCTTCGGTATGAAAAAGTTGTTGAGGTCAGTGAGTCAATGAAATAGCCACCGTTCAAGGATAGGTCTACTCCAGAGACGTTAACTCCCTCGTCTTGAACAAACCCATGGGGGCCGGAAGTAGCCAGAGTAACGATGTCATTAGACATCTCTTTATTGATAATACCTCTGGCGTTTGTTCGAGTAGCTGCATAGCTGAACTGCGTAGAAGACGGAATGGCAATAATTTCGTAAGTGCCGTCAAAGTTAGTATCAACCCCCGACACCGTGACACTCTCTCCTAGAATAAAATTGTGCGCCTCGGATGTAGTCAGGGTTGCAATGTTAGAAACCAGAACTTTAGAAATAATAGTTCGTGGCGGAACACGAGTCTTGGAAAAAGTCAAAGTGTTTACAGTAGGAGCTGAATCAACTGTGTAGTTGCCGTCGAACACGCTGTCAACTCCACTAACAGTGATTGAGTCCCCGGCGGAGAATCCGTGCTCTTCTACTGTTTGGAGAGTAGCTACACCGTTGAGCAGCTTCTTGAAAGCGACTTCTTGCACCTCAGCTGCGTCTGCATCAAACGTAAATGTGGTGCTTGTTGGTACAGAGGTGATGAGGCGCTCACCATCAAACTCGGTGCCGACGTTCGACACAAACACGATATCTCCTTGCCGGAAACCGTGCTGACTGGTTGTAGTCAAAGTTGCAACATCCTTAAGTTGGTCAACATTAAAAGACAGTTGCTTGTTGACGACGCTTGCCGAGCTGCTACCTTTCAGTCCCTGAGTGAGGATGATGAGTTGCTCTGTGGTTCGGTTAAAAATAGTTGCCGGTGAAACAAGAGTTCCTACAACTTCTAAATAGCAAGGAACCGGGTAGTTACCGATGTTTGTAACATTTACGGACCCCGTGTACCCCTGAGTGAGGTTCCTTGCCGGAAGCTCTACGATTTCATATCCGTCTGGCTCTTGGTCATTCCACGAATATTTGATAGGGTCTGCGGCACGGAGGCCGATAGAAAAGTCTGTTCTACCCCTTGAGTTCGTAGTGTTGATAGAAATTTCCCCATTGAGGCGAACAAAAGTTGCCCTAATTGGGTTACTTCCAGTTTTTAGCCATACTCCCTTATATACAAGGTCGGTGGCAGAAACAAGTCTGTCCCGAGATAGCTCTACTAACGCAGGGTTCTGAGTGATAAACGAACCCTTGATTACGAAGTTTCTAGCAAGATAGCGACCTTGAACATCGTAAGAGCCGTCTCCAAAACCTCTTGGGATGTCGGGCATTTCAGGTTCTGGGTGTTGCCACCAACCCTCGATATCCGAGATAACCCACACAACTCCGTACTCGTCAATGGTGTTAAAAATAAAGTCACCAAGAACAATGTTTGCCTGAAGTTTTAGCTTTTGAATCGGGTCAGGCTGAAGCGGAGTAAGACCCTTGTCTACGTAATAGTTCTCTTGTTCTTGCGTTGCCATTACGCAGCACCCCTTCGCATCATTGAGGCGAGCTCGGTGGAAACCTTCTTGGCTAGTTCACGCTCGTTCATGCCTTCAGACGGATAGACATTGATTGTTGTTCCCCCGGGTCCGCCTCCACCAGCAAGAGCCATAACAAGGGCTTTATCCCTCTTAGATAGACCGTTCTCATCAAGAGGTTCGACACGCTCTGGACGACCTGCCTCAGCGATGCGGGCGAGCGTTCCACCGGGGCGGGGGTAGACGACACCACCAGATGCCAAGTTAATTGTCGGAATATCGGGGGTGTTGATGGTGAAACCTTTACCACCAATTCTGAAGAAGTCTGTTACTGCGTTGCTTGGAACTTCTAGTCTCAAGCTGAAGTTGTTCCAAGCAGTAATCATCTTGTTCAGGATTCCAACAAAGCCGTCTTTTAGGAAGTTCCACAACCCGCTTGCTGCATTTTTAAACCTTTGAGGTAGTCCACGGAAGAAGCCAATCAAAGCATCAAGCTTGTCCTTGAAGAACTGATAAACAGTGGGCCAGAGCTCTTTTGCTTTGTTCCACAAAATGAGGATTGGGTGGTACTTCCTAATAAATTCAGCAACTTTGGTAGAAAGGCCGACAACTGCGTCCTTCACTCTTCCGGGTAGGCTAGTAAACCAGCCCTTAATCTTGTCCCAGTTTTCTGTAATGAGACGCCACAAAATCATAACCGGGTGATACTTATTAATAAACTCTAGGACTTTACCCCCGAATTCTTTAATAAAATCTAAAACTTTTCCGGGCAGTTCAACAAACCACGTTTTAATCGCTTCCCAGTTTTCAGAGATAAGTCTCCATATCACCATAATTGGGTGGTATTTATTGATGAATTCGAGAACTGACGTAGCAAAGTCGCCAATTGCACCAATAATTTTTCCACCAACAGTTTTGAAGAATTCTACGATTGCGTTCCACACCGCCGAGACTTTTTCAGAAATCCACGCCATTGCGTTGCCAACGATTTCCTTAATCTTGTCCCAATTCATAACAACTAACGTGACAATGGCAATCAAAGCAACGATAAGCAAAATCCACGGGTTAGCCATCAAGAGCCTGCCAAGGGTAAGGAGGAACTTACCCACAATGGTCAAAATTTTTGCAAAGAAGCCCTTAAGCTTACCCAATACTTTTGCAATTGGTTTTAGGATTGAAGCTGCTGCCCCTTTAAATGCACTGCCAAACGCTTTGAATCTCCCAACAAGTCTTCCGCCAGCACCGGGGACTTTTAGAAGAGCAGCTGTCAGCTTATCCATTGCTCTCAGGGGGAATAAAATTCCACCAGCAAACACCTTGAAAGCAAAGAATCCGACTTTACCGAATAGGGCAAAAGCACGAGTAGCAGCAAAAATAGGAGCAACAAACAAGAAGATTTTCTTGACTGTCTCGTTTCCAAAGACTTTATTGACTACCTCTAGACCGCCAGTCAAAATCTCGAAGAAGGTTTTGATAGAACCGCTTTCAGTGAATGTCTTAATAACTTTGGCAAACTCAACGATGAAATCTCCGAAAGCTGGCAGTGCACCATCAATTTCTTCGCCAATCTCACCAAAGATGTCAACTGCCTCATTGAGACTGTCAATGAAACTTCCTACACCTTCTCCTGCACCAAGTTTAAGAATCTCACCAATAATGTTGCCCAAGAGGTCCAAAACCTTGGTGGCATTCTCTGTTGCCTTGAGGAAGTATTCACCTAGAGAGCCATCACCATTCATGTTTTCCATGAGGGTGGCAAAATCGCTTGATGCTTCTTCGAAGTAAGTAAGTAGTCGGTCTAGGGCTCCACCATTTACGACAGACTCTCCGATAGACCCGAAAGCGTCAAACAGCGTTCCAAAAATTCCGGCTAGCCGCTTAACAATAGTTGCGGCTTCTTCCATTCTTGTTTGAATAGTGCTGAAGTTTCCTTCAGCATCTTTAGCCCAGCCGCCAGTTAGGTCCTCAATCCACTGACCAAACTCTTCGATAACTGGACGACCTGCGTCGAGAAGAGTTAAGAACAGGTCAATAAGGTTTGCAACAGCCCCGCCGAAGTTCTCAATAAGTTTGTCTCCGGTCTTCCAAACTCTCTCAAGACGCTCAAGGTTTGTCTCTTCTGTAACAACATCTGCAATCTTGTTGGCAACATTGGCTAGTGCACCACCGGTTCCCTCTAGAAGGGGGATTAGAACGGGGAAGAGTTTGTCTATAAGCTTTTGAATTGCTACCTCTAGCCCGGGGAATAGTCCTTTTGCTGCAGCATTTCGAAGTTTTAGGAACTCGTCCCTATTTCTAACAATAAACTCAACAAATTTGCGGGCCTCGGGGGACAGCTCTTGCAGGGCTTTTTGGTAAGCAGAGGCAGCGCCACCGGCATTGTTCTTTAGGTCTTCTAGGTCTTTTCTGGCCTCTTTAATAGCATCTTTAAGCTCTTGGCGCTCTTCCTTAATCTGCTTCTTGAACTCTCCATACGAAAGCTCTTTACGTGCTTTAGCAGTATCAATAGTGAGCTTTTCAAAGTCTCGCTGCTCTCTAGACAGGTCAACAAGAGCGTCTTCTTCTGCCTGCTTAGCTTCAGCAGCTGCGTATGAAGCATCCCTGACAGCTTTAGAGCCTTCTACTCCTGCTTTTGTGGCAGCAGCTTCTTCTTTCTTAAGGTCTTGGTTGCGGTCAATGGCCTTGCGCAAGTTGAGCTCTGCTTCGGCAAAAGCAAGTTCTGCCTCCTGCCGAGCACGAGAGTTTGGTGGGAGGTCCTGAACACGCTGGAGAGAGTCACGAGCCTTTTCAAACTCAAGGCGTGCTTTCTTCTCCGAAATAGCACCGCCCTCAAGTTCAAATCGAAGCTGTTGAATTGCCTCTTTAGCGTCTTCTCTGGCCTTTGTAACAGCTTCCTGCGCATCAAGACTTCTCTTCTGCGCTCTCAGGTAGTTCCTGCCAACTCTTTGAAGATTAATCTGCGCATCGGCAAGAGCATCATTTACATCTTGAAGTCTTCGCTGACGCTCGATGTTTCTGTCAGTGATTTCAGCTTCAAAATCTTCTTTAGCTTTTATAGCCTCAGCAAGACGTTTTTGAGCCCTCTCTAGCGCTCTTGTGTTGTTTACACCAGATGCAGTTGCTTTATTTCCCGCAGAAATGGCTTTCCCGACTCCACCAAAAGCCAGAACAGCAGTGAGAGCACCCTGAGCTAGGGCCGCAAGGGCTCCACCCAAAGCAATAGCCGCTGGGGTCGCTCTACTGAGAATCGTAGAGAGAGTTACAAGACCAGCACCTAAAGAGCCGATTGCCCCAACAAGACCGGTAATGACTGGTCCGAGGAAGTAACCAACTTGAACAAGTCTTTGGAACTTTCTTCGAGCGGCCTCTGCTTCATCAGCAAACTTGCCTCCGAAGATTCTTCCCCTACCGCCACCGCCAGAGTTCAACCCCCGGTCGAAGGCGTCAGAGATTCTTGCTCCCTCACGCTCTCCGATTCGGTCAATACCAGAGAACGCACGCTCAATGTCCGGCTTTACACGGTTGGTGATGGCACGAACAATTACATGCGCTTCACCTACAACTGCCACTGTGCCATCACCTCCTGTCTAAGTCTTAATTAAGCGGTGCGTCTAGGTCTCTACCGAATGGCAGAGGACTTTCGGGGTTGAACTCTGTTGGTGGTACGTAGGGTTTGGAAACCATCTGCGCTGTGGGGTCAAACTCATCCACATCTTGACCGCCATAGAACCCATCAGATGGAACATGAGAACCGTCTGCGTATGTCTGGTAATTGCCGCTACCAGAGCCAGAAGTTCCCTTCATCTTGTACTTGTAAGCCCTCCCATAAAGGGACTCGTAGACCACGGTCCTAGACCGAGACTGAGCTTCGGCTTGCTCTGGAGTGGAATGTAGGAGGTCGTCTTCAAACAGATAGTGCAAGACATCTGTCATCTCTTCTGCCTCCATTTCCATCAATCTCAGTCCGCTCATAAGGGCTTTACCGTTTACAAAAGGCCAGAGGTCTATTGCCCACTCAAGGAAGGCTCTGGCTGCTGCGTAGGGCGGCCCGTGTACTCCTCCACGAGCCATGCGGTGATTTCACCAAGGGTCTCAACCGTGACAATCTTTTCTGGGTCCTGAAGAAGAGTGTCAAAACGCTCGTAGCTCTCATCAAGCAAGACGGTGGAGAAAAAGTCATTAATGACCTTTGCTGCACCTGAACCAAGCTCCCCTTCTTCTGCACCAGAAACCATGTCCAAAAGAGTTTTTCCTTGGATAGCTGGGCGACAATGGAACTCTTCGTCATATAGCTTGAAAGAGAGCGGGTCTTTATTAACACCGTCTCCTCCGGCACCGAAGTCCTTGAATCGGTTTGTCATCTTTCTTCCTTATCTGTGTCGTTGAGCATTTACGGGTTTGTAAAAGCTCATTTTTTCTTTGTTATTTTATCAATCTGAGGTTGTCACTAAGGTAGCGATTTGGCTTAGTTCCGGGGTGCCGGACTAGGTGTGTAATCACTAGTTGTCCCTTAGTTTGGAACCTCAGAACACCACCCGGGTTAGTCGGCCTAATAAGGTGAGGCCGAGTCCCCTCGTGGTGCATCCTTGCGTAGGGCAAGGAAGACCCGATTTTTACATACTGACCCCGGGGGTCACGGAAGTGACGCATGTGGATGGAGGCTCTCAAAGCCCCTGTCTGCACGCCAACTTGACGCTTTGCGGCTGCTTTAACAAGCAAACCTTTTCTCTTTAAAAACCGCCCGACTGTTCCACCGGGTTGACGAAGAAATCGGTCTAGAGCTGGTTCATAAAAAATTACGTTTCCCATTACGGAACCGCCATTGTGATGGTCATTCGAGTGTTTTGGAATCCGCCTTCTGGGCCCTCAACATCAACCGTGGCAATAACTCCCAAACCAAATGCCCCATTACCGGCCCATGAATCAAACTGCTGAACGCTTTCCATCAAAATCCATGCGTCGTAAGCGGAGACTGTTGCGCCTTTTTCGATGTTTTCTGCGCTTGGGGGCTGACCGTTCTGTCCAACAATGGGGACGGCACGAGAAACCGTGATGTTGAGTGTTGCGCTACGGGGGTCGTGGCAACGGCGAGGCTCTGTGGCTTCATCGCCGGGAGCGCCAATGTACATCTGAATAAGAGAGACAACTAGCTGTTCGCAATCAACCGCAGGCGGGGCAAGGTTCCAGTACCGCTTTGAAGGAAGCGGCATGGAGTAGGAGTCGTAAGTGTTGACAACTCGGTCTAGAACATCCTGAAGAAAGTTTGCGAGGTTTTTTGCCCCGTCATCTACGCCTGATACATCAGCGAACGTTGCCATGTCTTTTATTTCCTCTCGTCTTTATTACACAATTGCAATCGGTGTAACCCTGTCACCGAGTTGGTAAACCACATTGCTGGTCAGCATATGGATTACCTCGTTGACCGAGGGGTTACCCAAACTTGGACGAGTTGCATACAAGTCCAAGATTCCGGGGTCCCGAGGGCCGAGAACAGAAAGAAGGTCCGAATAGCTTGCGCTTAGTCGAATAGTTTCTTCTGTTCTGTCTAGGTCAGCAGCTCCTTCAAGTGTCAAAGTTTTGGAGTTGTTGTAGCTGGAGATGACTGCGTAGACATCCCACGCAGAATCGTTGAGCAAGAAGTCTCCACCAAACTCACTGAGGTAGTAGACGTTGGTGCCGCCCTCGGTGTTGAAGTAGAGGTCGTAGGCACTCAACTCGAAGACCGGGCTTTCACCCTGAATGCGACGAGCACGAGGCTGGTCGGGGCTGAAGACCCGGGAGCGGGCACGAGCCTTGTCTGGGTTGGCTGTCTTGAGGAAGAGGTCAACGGCGTACATCCCTGTACGCAGTTCGTCAACAAAGTCTTGGTTGTCGAGAATGGTGTATGTAACACCTTGACGAACCACAGATGTCACACGCTGAGGCAGACCGCACTCTTCGTCACCTTCGTAAAGCTTGACTAGTTCGGTCGCTAGAAGCCTTGCAGCAGCCTTACCGGCTGTGGGTGGAGGTGTTCCATAGGTGTAGGTCACCTCTACGTTTGTCGCACTCCAGCTAGCGTTAGAAGTGCCGTAGACCGTTGAGTGGTCGGCAAGGTAGTAAGTATCGGGGTCGATGACGTTGCCGTCTTGGTCACGGAGAGCGTGAATCTTGACGACCTTACGACCCCGGAGACGAACCCGAGTTAGAGCATTCGTTCCATCTCCAAGGAAATCTCTATTGGAGTAACGACCGAAGCCTCCGGAAGCAACGTTCTCAACCTGACCATCAATAAGTTGCGGCGTGTAGGTGAGGCGAGAAGACCCGGAGCGGAGATAGGGGTCGTAGGCAGAGACGTAACGCTCCGTAACTCGGGTTGTCCCCGAGAACTTGCGGCCCGACATGGCCCAGAGGAGGTAAGAAGCAGTCTTTACCGCCTCGTAAGCGTAATCAGAATCCGCATAGACACCTAAGTCATCAGTGTCTACCCACAGATTGCTCATTACGTCTCGCCTCTCTACATAGAAGTTGGGGCGGGCAGGGCCTGAGCGCTAAGCAACACCCATGGCACTCTGCCCGCCCCTTCTAACTTAGGAAGTGGGGTCCTCCGAAGAGGCGATGATGAAGTCAGTCGCCAAGTCGGGGTTGTAGTCATCCGCACCCGGAACGTTGTAGTTCTCTGTGGAGCCTTGGCTCTCGAAGTCAGAGACTGCGAGGTAGCCACGGTTACGAACAACGTCACCAGCTGGGCTGACAGGTGTCGAAGCAACGTCAGCTGCACCGGTCAGTGAGACACGGAAGCTGGTGGTGCTTGGCACCGCTGTGATTGTGTGGGTTCCGTTGAAGTCGCCGTCAACACCAGCGATGGTGACTGACTGTCCGACCTCAAACCCGTGGGCTGTGCCAGTGGTCACTGTGCCGACCTCCGAGGTGATGGACTTGTTGGTCACGGTGTTGCTAGCAACATCGAACCAGCGGTAGAAGCCCTTGAGGCCCTCAGGAGCCCATGTTGCACGGGCGTAGCTGTAGGGGCGCTCTGCACCAACGGGGTACTCCCAGCGTCCGTCGAGGCCGCTCTGGAACTGAACGTTCCCGAGGCCGTAGCCTTCGAAGGTGTTGGCGAGGAGGCCGTTCTCAATCACACGGTCACCGCTCTGGCGGAGGCGTGCGTAGGGGAAGACCCAGTAGAAGTATGGGAGTGTGGTGTCCCGCTTGCCGTCCTTGACAGCAAAGGACCAAACCTCAATCGACACACCGTTACCGGAGGGGTCGTCACCAACGCCGGGGGAAGCCCAACCAACGCTCTTGTTGTCTGGCGAAGCGAATGAACCGAAGTTCTTGCGAAGCAACAGACCACCTGACATAAGAGCTGTCAGTTCGGGGTCGGGCTCGCAAATCGCAATCTCCATTGTGATTCGCTTGAGGGTGTCAGGAGCCTTGTAGGAGACACAGATTGTGCCGTCCGCAGACTTCTCAACGATTTCGTCACCCTCTTCATATTCGGGGGTAAATGAGGCTCGCAAAAATGCCGAGGTGGTGTAGCTGTCCCCTGCTCCGTTGAGGAGGTTACCAGCGGCGTCCAGTCGAGTGACTCGAATCGCCACACCTTGGACGCTAGCCGCATAGTCTTGTGTAGCCATTCCAGTGTGCTCCTTAAAAGTTATTACTTAGGCTTAGTCGTTATGATGTCGGGAGTGTCACTCGCATTGCGTAATGCATTGAGGGGTCGGAGTACACAGCGGCAGGCCGGTACGCCTTAATCCTCATGTTGTTTATTGTAACATCTGCGCCCTGAGCCAAGTCTTCGTTTACGACCTCAATCTTGCCGAGGTGAACGTCAACCTTGCTTGTGGCGTAAATCCACTTGTTGGTAGCAGACGCAGCAGCGTTCTGGTCACCAACAGGTCCTGTACCGGTGTACCCGGAACCAATAACAACTTCGGTGCCCAAGCGGGTCATTGCCCGACCGGGCTTTCCGTCTTCGCCCTTTTTGTAGACGAGACGGGAACCCAAAATCGAGGCAACGTCACGAGTCATGTGGATGACTGCGTTCTCTCCTGTTGGAGAATCTGAAATCGCCTCTTCTAGATACATCAGAGCAATCTGCGGTGCAAATGCTCCTGATTGAGGAATTGTTGAAGCACCTGTCTTGGTGAGATACATGTTGTTCTCACCAGCGTCATAGTCAATCGGCGGACCAGCGCTCACAACACCCCGGGCAGCAGAACCTGTCCAGAACTCGTACTCGACGGCCTTTTGGGTTACTGCTTTAAGCTCTTTCTTGACTCGCTCAAACCGGTCCTGCCCCGGAAGGCTGAAGGTCGAAGCAAAGTCCTCAACGTCAATGTAAAACGGCACGTACCGCAGGTAGCGGTCGTCTGCCTGATTGTCGGTGAGTTCACCGTCAGTGACTGTTGCGTCATTAACGGTGAGCAGCCGGACGTATGACGGCATTGAGTCGAACTCTTGGTCAAGACCTCGAACCCAACGCTCGTCATAGTCACGGGCTGTGTGCTCAGTCACCCGGGCGACGCTCAGTAGACCGCAGGGAGCTGGAACTAACTCATTCGCAGGAAAGACTCCTTGGAATTTTGCCATGTTCTTACTCTCCTTTAGCTTTCTGAACGTCGCCCGGTGTGAACTGATTAGTGGTTATCGGCTTAGTACTCGATAGCCGCTGCGGTTGCGCCACCTGTGGTGTCACGCAGGGCAGCAGCCACACCGTTCACGCTGATGGTGCTGGTGATTGCGAGGCCCTCAATGCCGACCTTGGCAACACCCTCGAAGGTCTCAACGAACATCTTGTAGTCGTTGGTACCAACAAGGCTGGAGTCACGGATGATTCCGAGGTCCAGTGTGCCGCCGTCGAGGAACAGGAAGGTACCCTCAGCGAAGAGGTACCACACGAACGAGTCAGCAAACTCGTTGAGGGCACCAGCGCTCTGGGCAGCTGCCACGTTCTGGTCGAGTGAGTAGCTGACGACAACTCCACGAGCTGCCATGTAGCCCTCAATCTCGGCGTAGGCGTTGAGTGTGCTGTCACCGGGCATCGAGAGAGCGAGGTCCGCAGCCATGGCATCCTTGACCCACGAGGGGAGGATGGCACGAAGCGGAGCGTCGGCCTCAAGACGGTGACGGGAGCGGTACGCAGAAGCGGCACGACCCATCTGGACGAGCATGTCACGACCGAAGCCAATGAGGCTTGTGGTGGTAACGGCTGTCGAGCCAGCGGCAATCTTGCCAAGCAGGTACTGCTCTGCCTCACGAGCGTGCTGAATCAGACCGAGCTCGTTGTGGCGAGCAATCAGTTCTGGGTAAGCACGGGTAGCGAGGTTACCGAACTGCAGCTGGAGAGTAACAGCGTCGGTAGCGACGGTGTTCTCAGCAGCGGACGCAACGGTGAGGCTGTTCTTCGCAGCAGGGCTGGGAGTCTCAGCAGCATCGTTAGCGGCAGTCCAAACACCAACAGCATCCGGCATGTCCGAAAGCTGTGGGGGTGTTACGAAGCGGATTCCGCCACGGTCAGCTTGGAAACGAGGCAGAGCGTCCCGCACGGGGCGGTTCGTTGTGCCGAATCCGAAGATGTCGTAACGGGCTTCGAATGGAGCAACGTGCCCACCAGCAGCCGTAATGGCTTCTGGGGAAACGACGTTCTGAATCTTCGCCCAGTTGGACTCAGCGTCAGCGTCGAGGGTACGGTCCTCCGGGAAGGAAGTGGTGAGCGAAGCAACGATGTGCTGCTCCCCATCTCCACCATTCACCCGACGAAGCGAGTGAATGCGCTTAGCCATTGCCTCAGCAACGGCGCTCATGTCATCAAGCGGGCTACCAGCGGTGTACCCCGGAATGTCTGCGCCCGCCGTGATTGTTACGGGAGCGGCTGACTCCGTGGTCTCCAGACGGTGCTCCGCAGGAACCTCGATGTCGAGGTTCTCGTTATCTGCAGCGGCGGTCACAGATGCCTCCATTGTTTCTTGAGCCTCTGGCTCAGTTGTTGGTTCTTGAATTGCAGCTTCTGCGTCGTCAGAAACCTCAGCGGCGGCGTCCTCTTCGGAGTCCTCAGCCTCAGCGGCTTCGTCCTCTTCCGAAGAAGCCTCAGTTGTGGCCTCTTCCTCTACGGAAGCTTCTGCAGTAGCGTCGTCCTCGACAGCGGCCTCGGCCTCAACGGCGTCGTCCTCTGCTTCGTCTTCTGCTGATGCAGTCAGTGTTTCCTCGGCGGGTGCTTCGGAAGCTGTTTCCTCTACAGCGGCTTCGGCCTCAACAGGGGCCTCCACAACTGCGTCGGTTGTTGTCTCAGTTTCAGTCGAGAGCTCTGAACTCGTCTCCTCAACGGCTGACGCTTCGGACATCTTCTTCTTCTCCTCTTCGTCCTCGTCCTTTTCATCGGACTTGGCTTCTGGTTCGGCAGGAGCGTCAGAATCAGCCGGAGCCTCTTCCTTCATCTCCTCATCGGCAGGGGCTGGAGCGTCTGCCTCGGGCTTCTTCTCTTCCTCATCCTTCATGTCGCCCATGGCGGCTTCGGATTCGTCGGAGGAGTTTTCCTCTGGCTTCTTCTCTTCCTCTGCTTCATCCTCAGAAGAAGCAGGTTCCTTTTCGCCATCTTGCCCACGGACACGAGACGCTGCCTCAGCGGCCCGCTGGGCGAGCTCCTCGACTGCGGCTTCACGCTGCTTGAGCTCCGAGCGAACGGAATCAAGCATGTCGGCAAGACTGGTCATAGCGTCAACTGTTTCAGGAGTGGGGTCTTCGTTCTCAACCGTCTCAAATTGGCTGATGATTTCACCCTGTAGCTCAGCAACTTGCTCATCGCTGAGTTCAGAAAGAGAATTCATCATCTCTTTAATTCGGTCCACTGTCCCCTCCTTAGGGCAGTTAATGAAAAGAACTAGTAGTTCTTATACGCTGAATCAGTCGAGGCCGAGGGACTCCGAGACGCATGGTGCGTGGAGGCACTCCACCTACCTAAATGTTACAACCCCTCAAAAAGGGTGATTGTACGATTTTGAATCCTTTTGTGGCACTTAGGTGAGGAGCCTGAGAAGCTTTGCCATCTCAGAAGAAATCTCGCTCTGGTTGAAATAATCTCCACCCGACATAAAGGTCTTTAGTTTCTCGGTAGCAGTATCGGCATCTTCTTCACCGATTTTGTTTTCTACCTTTTTCACCATGTCTTCCATGAGCTTCTTCAGGGCAGGAGGAACATCTGAGAAACGAATCTTCTCGGCTTGCTGCCCAAAGGCAAATGGCAAATTGGCAATAACCTCACCTAGTTGACGGGAGCTTTCTCGAACATTCTCCAAAGCTTCAGGATTAAGGGCTTTAGCGTCCAATCGGTCGATAATCCCAATCAAATCCTTGGCTGCTTCGGCGGATTTCTCGTAATCTCCGGCGCTATCAAGGTTTTCTGCCTCTTCGACCTTCTCAACCACACGGTCAAGACCAGAGGTTCCAAGGTCACTCTTTAGGCGGGCCAGAACCTTCCGGTACTTTCCTGATGAATCTCGGGGCTGAGTCTGGGGGGTGTACTTCCCACCCCCGTCATCTTTTTTTGCCCGATTCATCCTTTCGACCTTGAGAGCCTCGATTTCCTCTTCGGTGAGGTCGTCCTCCTTGGCAAAGGTGGCAGAAGCGGTCAAACCGCCTTCCTCAAAAAGTGCTCCTAAATTTGCTGAATCAGAGGCCAATTGAGCCCGTAGACGTAGGTCACTGGCAACATCGTCAATTGTCGATGCTGACTTCCAGTTCTCAGGAATAAGCTCTTCCTTGCCGAGGGCACGAGCACGCTTACGAATGTGGGTGCGAACCTTGGCTCGGTCTTCTGGGTTAGAACGACCGTAAGCCGAGATTGCGTTCTTCAGGTCTGACTCATTGCGGATGGGGTATGAACCATCGGGAAGGGCTTGGCCCTTCTTCGCAAGAGCCTTGCGCTCGTCCTCGGTGAACTGCTTGAACTCAGCAACAGCGGCGGCGGCAAGAGTGCGCTCTTGAATTGTCGCCTCTGCACCGTCTGAAATGAACTCACCGAAGTCCTCTGCAGAAGCGACCTTCCACTTCGGTGGAATAAGGTCGATGCGACGAAGAGCACGAGCCCGACGCATGATGTGCTTGCGAACCTTGCCCTTGCTTCCGGGCTTGGCACGACCATAAGCACGGACTGCGTTGCGCAGGTCAGTAGCGTTGCGAATCGGGAAAGACCCGTCATCAAGAGCTTTGCCTTCCTTGGCAAGACGAATACGAACTCGGCGGGAGATGACAGCGAGCTCATTCTCTGGGTCATCATCCAGCATTTGAATCATGTATTCCCAGCCGTTTTCATCGCCCTTGTCTTCGTCCTTGGCCTTCTTGACCTTGGCGGCAAGTTCTGCGTGCTTGCTTGCTAGGAGTGGCTCTTCGATTCGAGCGATGCGCTCGGTCAAATCTGAAAGTGGGTCGTGCTTTAGTTGAGCCAAAACGCTTGCACCAGCAGCAACTAGGGCCATGACCTGTCCCGAAGCAACCCTTGCACGGGTAATCGGGAATCCCGGAACATTGACCTGACACACAGCAACTAGCTCAAGGCTTCCCTTGATTGGTCGCCAGTCTCCAGAAGGAGCCGATGCACGGGCAGCACGGATTTGCTCCGGGGTGGTACCGGGACGCAGAGCACCAGCTACCCAGATTCCGTAAGCGTCCTCGCCAGCGTGGACATCGGCAAAAGCGGAAGCTGTGTCGTCATAGTGCTTAGCGGCTGCAGCAGCGTCAGCCTCTAGACCGGCGTGCCCACCAGCAAGAGTGAGCTGACCGACCGGAACAGTGTCACCCTCAGCGGTGTGGATTGTCCCGGTGTGGAAGTAGGCGTACTTGCTACGGCTACGAGGAGGCTTTGTTCCAAAGCTCATTCCGATGTGGTCAACATTCCAAGCGGCGATATGCCCGAATACACGACCATCATCAGTAATTGTTAGGGGTGTTGCCTTCTTCAGTTCGGGGTTCTGGAACCACTCTTTTGTCGGCTCAACCGGGATTGCGTCAGCAACCATCCCGCAAGCAACTAGGGCGGAGGCATCCAGAGGACTAACCCCCTCAACGTAAACTCCGTCTGGTACCACTTCGCCCTCCTGAGCTTCTGTATCTTCTTCAATCAATTGAATAAAGCATTCTTGGAACGCAGGCTTAGGAACGATTGTCACCGCCATAACCCGTGCGCTCGTGATATTTATTCTACCTGAACCCATTTTCTTCGAGTCGTCTTCGCCGTCCTCGGTTAGCTCAGGAATCTCTGGCTCTTCTGCCTCAAACTTGTCCATATCAGCGGACACGCCACGGATGAAACCGTGACGAACAAGGCGCTCTGCTTCTTTGCCGAATTCTCCGCTATCGAACATTCCGTAGGCATTTCCAATGCCTTGCTCGGTTTTCTCCATGTGGGTGATTTGTCCGACTACAACAGAGCCATCGTGGCCCTGACCTGTCTTGATTTGCCACAGCAGAGGAAGAGGTAGGTCTCGGATTTGTATTGAGTCCTTCTCGAAAATACGACCGTCACCGGACTCAAGCTCTTCTGGGATTACCAGTGGAATAACAAACTTTGCACCGTGGTCGGTGGGCTTTGCTGCTTCCCGACCGGCAAGGCGTGAGCGAGCGGACTCGGCACGAGCTCGAAGCGTCAACTCACCAATAACTTGCTGTTCTGTCTTAAGAGTCTCGATATCCGCAGAACCACGGATGCCCTTCTTCTTCTTTTTGCCAACGTTGTACTTAGACCCGGGCCACACGCCAGTCATTTCCTTGTGGCGCAGGGCGCAGTAGCCCTTGGCACGGGGGCCCATGTACTTGCGTAGGTAGCGGTTGCATCGGGTCCAGTCGCCGGGTGTGTTCCAGCGAATCTTGAGCCCACCCTTGCCGATAGTCCAGTAACGGCGCAGTTTTTCAGCATTCCCACGGTTGCGGTCAAGACCACCAGCAGCCTGAATCGCAGCGATGATGGCGTTGTTTGTTAGAGCAATATGGCTCGGTACCAGAATGCCTGACGCAGCTACGGAAGTGCTTCCATCAACCTGCTCTGTTACTGCAGCAAGGTCTTCTTGATTGAGAAGAACAACCGGAGGAGGCGTTGGGCTCTGCAGGTCACGAGCAATCTGGTCGTTGCGCTCCCACTTCTTGTTGCGACGAACAAATGTCGCAGGGGTACGAGTCTTCTTGCTAGCTGGAATCATGCAGACAAGTTCCATAACAGCCTGAGGGTCATCAGGAGAGACAATTGCCATGTAGAGAGGAGCAACATCGGAAGTCTCTACTGTTAGAGAGGTGTCATCTTCTGCTGCAGCAGTGACTGCTCCTGATGCTGTGAGTCTTGGTCTGTACCAACCAAGTTTTCCACCGCTTCCTTCGGTTAGTGCCCGACCCCCTTCGTACCACTCACGAATAGCAGGCGATGTCTCGTAAAGATTGGGGGCAGTAGCCGGGTTCCACTCTGCACGGTTTGTACCGTCTACGTTAGTTGTGCTTCCTGTTGCTTCGTAGTAGCGACCAAGAGCGGTGCTGATGTCGGGCGGGCTCTTGTATTGAATGGGGGGAACCGGGTCTCCGGAGTAGTCAGGAGACATGCGTTGGTCTGCAACCCAAGCCCCCCAGTCGTTGACCATGGTGTTGACCATCGGCGCTGTTAGCGCAGGCAGACGACCCGGGAGTTGAGCGGTCGGCTGGTCAATCGGAACACGAGGCTCACCAAGGATTCCGGTGAAGTCAAGGTTCGATGCCGGGAAACTGTTGGTGATTGGCTCAAACGTGCTGACTTCTTGAACGGTGCCACCGGGAACGACAACAGTTTCGCCGTTATCCAGCTCAACACTTACCTCTTGGCTGTCTGGGTTTAGCGCAGTGATGTTGCCCTGATAGTTGGCGTCGCCACCAATGATGACTCGTTGACCCATTTCAGCGAAGCGACCAAGCTTGTCACGCACCTGTTGAGACGCAGCCTCGGAACGCTCTTCTGGCGTGTACTCTGCATCACCCTCTTCGGCAAACTCCGATTTATTTACGGAAATGACGGAAGCCATGAGACCGCCAAGGTCGTCTTCATAGTCGGGCAGCTCATCTGATGAGTCATCGCTCAGTTGGTCAAGAAACTCCCAATCAAGTTCAGGGATTGCGCTCTCGAACATGGTTGTCTCTTCAAACTCAATCTTCTTGAGATGAACAACTTCCATGGGGTCGTTGTCGAGCATGGCTGAAATCTTGAGAGCAGACTCACGGTCCACGGACAGGTGCATCTTGTGGCAGCGGTCGTATGGGTCATCAAGAGTCTTGTCGTAAGTCTCAAAATCGTGGTTGATGTTCCCGAGGTCATCCCACGAGCCGTCATCCCACACAAAGACAGCGCCATCTTCATCTACCTTGTAGAGACGGTCGATGCCTGAGCCGTCAAGACGTACACGGATGAAGAAGTCTGGCTCCATCATCGAAGGACGGAACGAGTCAACCTCTACACGCTGTGCGTGTGAGTAATCGTCCATGCCATAAGACGCAATGATTGCTGCGCTCTTCTTCTTTTTGTTCTCACGCTCAACGATTGCGGAGGCCCAACGCTGGGCAGCATCGCCGCCCCAAAGAGCCCAAGCGATACGACCGTTAGATGGGTAGTTGTCTTGTCCGGGCTTGTATCCCTTGCCCTTTTTATCTACCTCGTGACGAGGGAAGTACTTCGCAATGTGGCGGACCTTCTTGATTCCAATTTGTCCACCCTTAGCAAGAGTGCGAGCGGTGTTCATGCCAACAGGAGTGCCACCACGCTTCTCCTCCTTGCGCCACGCAAGACCACGCTTGGCTTCAGCAACAACGGCATCGGGAATCGTGTACATCCGGTCGTTAGAAGCAAAGACCTTAATGTCGAGGTCTGTGACGGCAGCGTTTGCTAGCTCGGAAGCAGCCCTCGTTGGCTCGCTCCCGTGCTTGGTCCACGAGGCAGAAGCGACCAAGGAGTCAGCCTTATCTACGAGCACGACTTCGTTAGTCGTCTCGTCAACTACTGCACCAAGCTCTTCATTGACGAAGAGCGTCTGATTTTTGTTTCTGCCGACGTATTCCACGGTTACTCGTCTTCCTCTTCTGGGAGGGCGTACTCCTGCAGGTCGTCGTCCTTCACACCCTCACCAGTATCCCACTTTTCAATAAGGGGCATGGACTTGCTGGGGTCTAAATCTATGATAGGAAGGTCCTCAAACTGATTATCAGTCTCTTCGTAGGCAACAACCCACTTACCGTCTTTACGAAGAAAACTGCCCAGACCGCTAACCATGTACATGAGGTACTTGACTTCTCTGGTTTCTGGGTCGAGAAGAGCCTCTAGTTGCTCAACACTACTCGCCATCTTCGGACTCCTCTTCTGCTTCTTCGTTGTCATAAATCATTCCTGTACCATCGAGAAGGTCTTTGTCAGAATCCTTTACGGCTCTGACAACGTAATCATTTCCTTCCCATTCGTACTGAAGTTCCCCTTCGGGAGTTACGGTGATTTCTTCTCTTCGGATGTAGAAATCGTTTTGCCTATCCCCTGTGGCAATAGACAGGTAGGCTTCTTTGTCCTCATTGTCATACCAAAATGTGACTGAGCCAGTTAGACGACGGTAAGAGTCTTCGCCCATTTTCTGTAGGACAGCTTGTTCCTCAAAAAACGTTTCTACTTCGTATGCCATGTCTCTATCTCCCTAGTCCGCTTTTCCTATCAAATCTTCAACCTTGTTACCGTGAAGCTCTGTAATACCTGCCTGAGTCAGCTTCTCCAAAAGAATCTTTCTGGTTTCGGAGTCCATATCAATAGTGGCTAGGTCAGCCCAAGACAGATTCTTTTTGTAAAGAACTTCGTGAAGATTCTGGTAGAACATCTTGATGTAGTCCTTGTCTTCTGAAAGTTCTCCATACTGGTCGCTAGTATTGCTATAGAAATCAAGTCGGCGCATAAGTTTCTCAGCGGGGAAGTAGAACTTTAAGAACGCACTACTTGTACTGCTTCCCTTTTTGACATTCGATGTCTTGCTCGTAAAGATGTAATCAGCACCGGCTCCAGCCAAGTCTGCTGTACTAGACATTCCGGATGTGTTAATCCCCTCTGTCCAACGAGCAGTGGTGGAGTACAAGCCTCCGCCTTCGGTGGTGAGAAGCTTGAAAATCATGTCAGCACGTTTTTGAGCTGATGAGCTCAAGTTGCCTGAGTACCAGTTGTGGACAAAGGCTTTAGTGCCAGTGTCAGATGCAAGTTTGTTCGCCACTGACTCCGGGATGAGGTACATAAACTTTCCTCGTGAGAACTCGTCAACTACAAGTTCCATGTCGTCAGCAGTGAATCCCCACTTGTTTTCAACTTCTTCTAGATACTTCTTACGAAGTTCTCCGGCATAGTTCTTTGTACCGTCAGTGTTGCGACCAAAGATGGAAAGCATCTTGTTTTCCTTGAGACCCCGAATATCTGCTTCGGTTGCTGGTCGAACACTCTTAATTACTTCCAGAGACTCAAGAGCTTCAGCAATATCCTCAGCCGAAGAGTCAAGGGGCATGTCAATGGTCAGTCTGTTGTGCAGAGAAACCGGTCCATTATTTGAGCCGCCCATCTTGAAGAAGTTAGGGCTCTTCTCGGACTTGTTTCCTCGGAGGAAATTGAAAACACCCTTACCAGCTTCACCGCTGTAGGTAGTGCCCTTGCCGTAGTAATCAATATTTGAGGAAGACCACATTCCAACTTTTTCGACAGTTCCGTCTTCCTGAGTTTCGTACTGAGGCATCTCAAGGGTGGGGGTTCCGGTGCCCTTGTACTTCTTAGCCAAGATATTTCCAGCCCAGTCGGTGAGCTTGAAAGAAACCTGCAGTTTCTTCTCGCCATCAACCGTAACTTGGGTCACACGCATTTCTAGGTCTTCAATTGCACCATTGTCAGTAAGAACAGACGCACCGTTTGCAGCGACATTCGGAGTGTCAGATGTTGCTTTCTTAAGTGCAGCAGTCAAGCTAGGAACGTTTTCGTAGGGGCTTAGGTCCCAGTTGGGGGGACCCTCTGGCTCCTCGACCTCAAACCCGGGTCCGTTTACATTTTCCTTAGCTTTAAGGTCAGCAACTTCTTGTTCCAGCTGCTTCTGCGCTTTGTCTGCTTCGATTTGCTTTAGAGCATCGTCAACAGGAGTTGCGTCGTAGTCAATTCCCAGTTGCTCCTTTGAAGTCTTTCTACTTACAGACTTCTCTCGGCTGTATACCGACTTAGCTCCGAGTTTCTTGCTTTGACCAGCAAGAGGCCCATCAAAGAAGGTCACATCAACTTCATCAGAACTTGGGTATGTCTTCGTGACAATCCCGTGACTGTTGAGTTCGGGGTCAGCTCCATCAGGGTCACCGTTGGTGACAACCATTCCGGGGAGCATGTTGTATCCGGTGGAGGTGCCGTCTTTGACCATGTGCTTCTTGGTCAGAGTCTTGTACTCCGTTTTCTCAGTTGCTCCGTACCTCTCAAAATATTCTTTTGAGTTCTTATCAATGGCGAGATTGTCCAGAACATCACTTAGAGCCTTTGACTGAACGTCGTCTGGGCCCTCAATGTCAACACTTGAATCTTCTAGGTCAGGAGTCGGTGCATTCGGCTGCTCCGCCATAGGGGTTGGTGCCGTTGTGGGAGTAGTTGCGCTGGGAGTTTCTCCGGTTTCAGGAACTGGGTCGCCCCACTCCCAATCGCTGTCAACAGGGACAACACTCTGAGAGTTAATCTTGTTTGCTTCCCCGCTTGAGTACTTAACCTTTAGGTAGTCCGTGTATTCGTACTTACCGGACTTGAAGTAGACAAGCTTTTGCTTGATTACAGCAGTCTCGCCAAAGTACTTGTGTTTCGGATTCACGACCTTAACTGTCATGCCCTCGGTGAGGAGTGTTCCGTCAGCAGCAACGTGCGCTTCTGAAGTAGAAGGAACCGAGCTAACAGATGTCGGCAACAACGTCTCGTCTGTCTCAGATTTCGACTGCTTCTTGAGATAGTTAGGCTTTGTCTTGGAGTTAAGAATCTGCTTTGAGATAGCGTTGTTCAAAGCGACAGCAGAGTGATACCTACCCTTCAAAACGTAGGTCTTGCTTGAGCCGTCGTTCTCCGTCAAGCGGTGGTATACAGCAAACTTGTTCTTGCTTGTGCGACGAACAACTACGTCGTACCGAGTTGTGCCGTGCATGTTGGAGTCAACAACAATGTGCCCGTTGTCGAGAACGGTTCCCTCGTAGTCCTCTTCAACTTTCTTCCAAATAAGTTCCGGATTAGTTAGGTCGAGGTCGGTGAGGGTTTTCTCGATGTCAGCTTCTGTTAGAGGCTCTGGGCTACCGAGACCCGGGTCCTCTGGGACAAGCTCCTGAGCAATATCCTCAGCAATCTTCTCTTCAGGAGTCTGTGGCTCAACGACCTCTGGGGCATCTAGTGACTCAATTGCAGAGTCAATGAGGTCTGGGTTTCCGCCCTGCTCCTTGAGGTTGCCGAGAAGGGTCTTGAGCTGTTCCTTGTCAGGAGCCTTTCCGAATACGGACTCAGCGAGATTAGACAGGTCGTCAAGAATCTTCTGCTTTTCAGCTTGAGGAACCTCGGTCGGCTTTTCTGCTGGCTGTGGGTCGGCGTCTGGCTCGACTACTTCCTCTGTTGCTGGTGCTTCTGGTTCTGGAGTTGGTGCTTCAGGGGCCTCAGTCTCGGGAGCGTCAGTTTCTGGAGCATCAGCAACGGGGGCCTCAAAGCCGTCTGAGTTCGGCTCAATCTTGGAGATGGTGAAGTTCTTCTGCGTTCCGTCAGAGTCAATAGCGTTGAGGTTGACGTTTCCGTTCTTTGGGTTTGTCCAAATGGAAGGTCCGCCATCTTTGGTCTTGACGGGAGTGACAATTCGGTCCTTACCTTTATAGGAGAACGAAAGCTTTTGACCATTGCTAATTGCAGAAGCAACCTGCGCCTCGACATCCCCTGCGGGGTCAAGAGCGACAACTGAACCGGAAGAAGAAACGGTCTGAACTTCCGTCTCTTCCTCTTCCTTCTCACCAAGGTTGAATCGGTCAATAAGGTCTTGACGACGCTTCTTCAGTTGCTCCTTGATGAAGTCGCCAGTCTCTGGGTCATCTGCGAAAGCAGCGTCAACCAGCTCGTCAATCTTTTCTGGGCTGATTGCTTGGACCTTCTTTGCGGACTCAGCAATCTCCTCGTCTGTCATGTCACCGAAGATGTCTGCGGCCTGAGCGTTCTTGCTCGGGTCACGCATTGAGTCAAGCTCAGTTACTGTGTCAGGTAGGTCCTTGTCCTTACCCTGAGCACGGAAGATGAGAGAGCCGCCCGGGTCTACACGCCAAACCTCATCGTCAACGGTGAGCATGTTGTCGTACTCAAGACCAACAGCGTCGTAGTTGTTGAGCCATGCGTCAACAGCGAAGTCTGCTTGTGCATTCTTCTTGACAACATCATCGTTCTTGCGGTTGGGGAAGTCCTTCTTTGAACCCGGGACAATTGGGGAGACCAGAACGGTGTTGCCCTTCTTGTCCTTGCCAAGGAAGACACGACCGACCTTAGTTCCGGCCTCTTCGTAAAGGGCAGAAGCAAGAACTTCGTTCGCTGCGTGCTTCTCAGACTTTGGCTTCTTGACGTAGTACATGTCGCCGGTCTTCGGGTCCGTGTAGAACGCACCTTCGTTGGAACCGGCCTGCTCACCACTCTTCACCCAATCGGTGGTGTCGAAGAAGTTTGACACCTCACCGGGGTCAGCACCGTCAACGTCTGGTGTTGGCTTGCTTGGGCCGGTGGTGTCGTCGTCACCGAATACGAGCATTGCGGATAGGGACTCAGCGAACTCGGGGATGAGCTTGTCTTCATCAGCCATCTGCTGCATCTGGTCGGCTGTGAACCAGCCAATCTCGGAGTTCTCCCCGTCCTTGATTCCCACTTCACCTAGCTGACCAGCGCCGACCTCAAAGATGTAGGTGTCGTAAGACCAGTCTGGTGCGGGGGAGAATGGATGAATTGCTACAGGCTCCAGAGCGGTGATGTCTCCACCGACCTCTTCTGCAAATTCTTCCTTGGCAGTTGCACCGATGGTCTTTGCCATGTCTTGGTCCTTGTGAGCACCACCGGGGTAGGCCCACTTGCCGCCACCCTGTGACAGACCCTTTGAACGCTTGGCAAGTAGGTACTCGTACTGACCATCGCTGTTCATGCGACGAACGAGAGCACCGGCTGCGCCGTACTTGCCCCAGTGGCGGTTGCCCTTGGTGTCGAAGTAGTAACCCTCTCCAGTCTCTTGGTTGTCGCCGCCACCGAGTGGTGCGAAGAACGGGAGGTTCGGCGGGTTTAGCTCACCGTTACGGAGCTTCTGAACGTCAGCACCGGAGATGCCTTCTGCGTAGTAAACGCCGTCGGTACCCTGAGCAACCGAGTAGCCCTGCCACTTACCAGCGGACTCTTCTTTCTCAGGAGCCTCGTCAATAACATCGACCGCTTCCTCCGGCTGAACTTCTGGAGCAGCGTCGGGTGCGTCATTGCGACGACGAACCTCGTAAGCCGGGTACCGAACCCAACTCTTGTCATACTCTTTGCCGGTAGCAAGAAGTCGAGTCTTGAGGCGCATCTTCTTCGGGTCGTCTGGGTCTTCTTCAATCGCAAGAATTTCGTGGAACCCACTGAACTTCGCAGCAACAAAATCGCCAACCTGCATGTCCTCAACGGCGACCTTGCCAACGTTGGTCGTGTTGTCATCGTCTTCGACCCAGTTGTTGGAGATAAACCCTCCAAGGACAGACTCAACTTCGAAGTCGCCATCAGAAAGTTCGCTAGCTGGTGGTGTGTTTGCGGGACCAACTTCTTCAGCAAGTGGCTTGTCTGTTTCAAGCTTGTCAACCATTTCTTCAACGGAGGGCAGGTCTTTGTCCCCAGCCATACCCTTCTTGAAGGTCTGAATCATAATAAGTTCGTCAGACTTCTTCTTGCCCTTAGCCTTCTTGTCTAGGTAGATGGCAGTTTGCTCGTTGGACTTGTCAATAGTTGCGTCAATGTCTAGGTGGTCTTTGCCACGCCCAGTCGTGACCATCTGGTCCATGAGAGCGTCGAGAATCCCGGGGAGAACAGCAACGTCAACAGAGGCGTCGTGCCAGTCGGTGTCAGGACCAGCGAGGTCAAACTTGGCAGCAACCTCTTCTAGCTTGTGACCTCTAAAGCCGCCCATAACCGCCCGAGACAAACCTAGAGTGTCAATCTCGCCGCTGGGGGTGTAGTCCATGCCGAACTTGTTGGCGTATGCCTTAAGAATTGGACCGTCGAATGGCATGTTATGTGCAGCGACGATGGGGCTGTCGCCCATGAAATCGAAGATTTGCTTGAACGCATCTTCTTGCGACATCTGCTCAGCAAGGAACTCGTCAGAGATGGGGTCGCCGTTGGAATCCTTGAGCTTGTCTTCAGGAGCCTTATCCTGATTCCAACTATCGAGCGGTTGCTCAGGGTTCATAAAGAGAGCGAGTTGGTCTACGACCTCGCCGTTCTGGGTCTTGATAATCGCAACCTGAATCGGGCTGGGGCTCTCAAAACCACCAGTGGACTCAAAGTCGATGTGGAAAACCTCTTCTTGGTCGAGGAGTTCCTTGAACTTCTTGGGGTCTCCATCTGCATCGGCAATAAGTTTCTTGAGGCCCTCGCCAACAAATGAAGGCTGAACGGGCATAATGTTGCCAAGACGAATATCTGCCTCGGTTAGGTCAACCGGTGGCTCGTAGTTTTGAGCGGAGGCTTCCTTAGCATCGTCAAACGCCTTCTTCTTTTCGTCATAGTCAGGGTCTCCCTCGCTAGGACGTTGAAGTTCGGGGAGGTCTCCAGATGCAGGAGCTTCTGCACCACGGATAAAGGAAATTCTAGTTTTACCGCCCCAGCTCTTTTGCTGCTTCGTGTGACCGGGGTAGTAGCCATCAACAACAGCGTTTCCGTCTTCGTCAATCGAAACACCTTCGACAACAAAGAATTCGTATCCGTCACGAAGCCTCTTGAAGGTGATGTCCCCGGGTTGGAGTTTTACGGAAGGGGTCTTGTTTACACCAATGGAGTTGTTGATGGTGTAGTCAGGAGCGGCTGCTTCTGTCTGCCAGTCTTCGACATCTTCTGGCGGAGACCACATACCCTTAGCGGTCTCCATTGACTGGTTGTACTCATCCCAATCGGCTTCGTACTTCTCTTTGGCCTCTGGGTCAACAGGCTGATAAGAGCCATACTCGTAGCCGTCAGGGGATGGCTTGACCTTGCCGTAGTCCTTTGCGAACGGCTTACTCAGTTCAGGCAGGTCGCCCTTCTCAGGAGGAGTGACATTGCGGTAGACATCAATGCCGGTGTTGTTCTTCCACAGTTTGGTCTTCTGAGTCTGGTGGCCCGGGTAGTAACCGGTGACCCACGACTTACCGGGGAACTCAGACGGCTCAACGTCTTCAACGGTGAAGAAGTCGTTGGCTGTTACATCTCCGGGCTTGAGGTCGGTGGTGTTTGCTCGAAGCTTTGCAGGTCCGTCTGGCTCTCCGGTTTTGTACTCGTCTGGGGCCTTAGGTCCTCCGGGGGGCGGGGATTGAATCGCTGGCGCTTCAGCTTCCCCCTCGGCAGGTGCGCCCTCTTCCGGCGCTTCCTCGGGACCGGGTTCTCCTTCGGGTTCTGTAGCAGGGGTTTCTCCTTCTCCTTCTAGGGCCTCATCAACCTCGTCTGGAGTCAGTGCGTCATCTGCTTGTCCTTCTTCACCCTCGTTGTAGATGTCGTTTGCGAGAGTGGCTGTGTCTACACCTTGCAACTGGAGAGCATCACGAATGGCTTCGCCGGGGACATACCCGACATACTCTTCGCCCTCGGGGGTCTCCATTCCAAGAATTCCATAACCGGGCATTTCGTTACCGGGCTCAAGGGCACGACGGAATTCGTTTTTAAGACCCTCTGTCTCATAGTTGTTCGCAATGTCAACCGGGTTCATCGAGAAGCCCTCTGGGGCACCCTCGGGTAGAACTGCTGACTCTACGTCGAATGGGTCTGAGCTAAGCGCCGTGTAACCCTCGGGAACGTCTTCTTCAATAAGACCGGGGTTCTCAGGCAGGTAAGGCTTGTAGTCTCCTGTCTCAAGGAACTCTGCCTTCTCGTCCTCAGTGAGCCCTTCAATTAGAGGCGGGGCTTCCTTGGGCTCAGGAAGTTTTTCAAGAGCAGGCTCTAGGTCCCCACCCAACTCTTCTTTGACCTCATCTGAGACCTCTGGAACCTCTACGCCTTCGGGTGCCTGAGCATCCCCTCCATCAGCGCTGTCATAAAGGTCTCGGAGAAATGCTTCGGCATCTTCGCCCTGCTCTTTAAGCGCCGAGTAAAGAGCGTCAGCGGGGACACCCTCGTCTCCCTCTTCGAATGGGAGGAATCCAAATCCGGTACCCGGGTCATCGGGGGTTCCTTCGACAGCTTCTTTAATTGCTTCTTTGAGTTCGTTTGCGTCATATTTTTGTGCAAGCTCTGCTGGGTCATCTGTAAAGTCAGGAGACTGTTGCCCGTCAGCCGGTCCTTCGGGAATGTATGGAAGTTCTGTTTCTACTTCATAGAAACCTTCGGGAACAGATGGTAGCTCGGTTGGAGCCTCTGCATCTGCTTCTGGTGCCTCTACTTCTGTATCTGACTCACCCTCGGGAAGAGTTGCTTTTACCTTGGGGGCTTTCCCAGAAGATGTCTTCTTCGGGTCAACCATGTCGCCGGTCTCGTACTTAGGCTCATCCTGACGAATGAAGTCAAGAGCGTCGGCCCACGACTGCGTTGCAGCGAATGTCTTGTCCTTGCCATCACGGCGGGAGACGAAGTAGACGGGAAGGTCTGGGTCAAGCCAGTTATTCTTGTTCTTGCCGATGGTGACAATGTTTTGACCTTCTTCTTCTTTTTGCTGAGCAATCTCGAAGAGGTCTCTGGACTTGGCGTTGGGAAAGTCGAACTTCAGAACATCGTAAGCATCATCGGTGTACATGGTGCCGTGGCTGAGGTTTGTTCCGTAGGTTTCGAGGTCTCCCTCATCTGGTGACCAGTCTGGGTCTACGTTGAAACCTTCTGGTGCATCAACAAACTCAAGGTCTGCCAAGTCAATGATGGGGTCGCCAGTTTTGTAGCTAGCTGGACTCTTGGAAAAACCATCCTTAGTTTGCTTACTGGGGATGAGTGCTTTGATGCCTTCAACAGACTTGGCAGGAAGACGAACAATCTTTCCGTCTGGCAGTTCCATGTCGAAGGTGTCACCAGCAATACCTTGAACCAGAGTCCGTCCAGTCAAAGTGCGAACAGCCTTGTTCGCCATGCGAATGAGTGCACGAAGACCGCCGCCCATCTCAGCAAAGCGACCCTTGCGGTCACGGCGCTGGAGCATCGCACGGGCACGACGGGCCATCGAAGAGTTGCCGTCACCGAGAGCAGCAACGAGTGCGTACTGAGGAACGGTGCCCTGTGGCATTGCCTCAAGACGGGCGATGGCGTACTCGTACTCGGTTGTTGCGGGGTGCGCAGTTAGCGCAGACGCAAGAAGCGTGCGAACGGTGTAGTCGGTAATCCGTGGGTCATCCAAAACCCAGCGGGAGCGGTACTCGAAAAGCTGAGCGCCGGAAAGCTCGTGGTCACGGGTGGACCGTGGGTGTGCGATAGGTAGAAGGTCAACGTAGTCAAGTGCGTTACCTGAAATACGGTTTCTCTGAAGAAGTGCGGTGTAGCTGGAAAGCTCGTTTATCGCACGGTAATGACGAACAGAGTAAGGCTCGTCTGCGTTGCTTTTTAGCGAGCGGGTCGCAATCTCTTTGGCAACACCTGCGGTGACAACACGGGTACCCGAGAAGTCAGCGTTGTATTCCCGTGCGGCAGCGACAACATCCTTGATGATGTTCTCGTTCTGCTCCTCGAAGGAGATGCGCCGGGAAGACGGCCTGACGGGTGGCTTACTCATTACTCAGATACCTCTCGCTTTGGCAGAAGGTCTGCATCAAGACTGTCGTAAGTCATAGTGGCAAGATGACGAACACGGGTGAAGGGGTCTTCGTTGTTGCGGACTGCACGAAGCCAGCTCGCACGGAAAGCGGGCTCTGCTTCATAACCAAGACCGGCAAACTCGCACATGTCAAGGATGACATCTTCGGGGGACTCGTAGTCGTCAAAAGAGTCCTTGATTTCGACAGACAGCTGGCTCATTGCGTAAGCATCGGCAAGAAGAAGGTCCATGGACTTGGGGTCCCGAACTGGAACCTGCGAGATGTCAACAACGCCTTCGGGGATGACAGCGAAACGGCACTTGCCGTCGGGGTGAACGTCGAGGGCAATAATCTTGCACTCGTCTCCACCTTGGTAGAAGACGCAGTTTGAGCACTTGACTCCGATGTCCTTGACATCATTCTCTTCGGGTGTGCTGTAGCCAGCCCACACTCCGTCGCCGTCTTGGTCGAACTTTCCGTACTTGCTGGTGATGTAGTCCAGAGCCTCAGCGAGTGCTTGCTCTTCGGGAATCAGCCCAGAAGCGGTAAGAGCCTGAGCCATGGCGCTCGACTTCTTCTTGGTCGAACGTGGGTGTCCCGCAGGGAGCAAATCGTTGTCTGTGGTGTACGAAGACTTGGACGGCTTGCCAGACTTCAGCAGACGGAGGAACGCATTGACACGACCCATCGCCCACTGGTTGCGAGTCATTCCCGGTCGATGCGATACAGAATAAGCACCAGCACCACGCCGATATACCGCCTTGAGCATACCAAGAGTTGCTCGTCGTCCCTTCGAAGCAGTTTTGTTATGGGTCTCGACCTTTTTGCGTAGAGAGGTTTCGACCTTCTTGCTGAATGTAACTTTTCCTCCACCGGAAGCCGAACCTTTCTTGTTCTTGGACGAACCCTTGATTTGGTCCTTCTTCGGAGCGGGGGTCTGAGCCTTGGTGCGCTTCTTGGCAGCAGCAGTTACTGACTCTTCTTCCTTAGCCTCCGCCTCGGCGGGGGATTCTTCTCCAGCTGCTTCTTTCTCTTCCGTGACTGGGCCTCCTGATACCCAAGCCCTGCAAGTACGAGCGCTGGCGCACTTAAAATCAAAAGCTTCGCAATAACCGAGTTCCCCTGCTGCGTCGATTGAGTCAAAATCATCAGGGCGGTCACCGGTAAGTCCACTCGAAATACACTCCTTCATCGAAGGGGTAACCACGAACACTGCGCAATTACCGCAACGTTGTTTCTTGGCCTCCTCTACTTCGACGCCCCACTCACCAGCAAGTTCCTGCCAGTACTCGTCGTTGGGCTCTTCGGGGTTAAGAGGGCCGTACATGGCCTTGTCAATTGCGTTCTTGCGATTGGCAAGGTTGAGTTCAATGTCCTGAGTAGCAGGTGGGCAGTCTCCAGTAGCTGGACCGTTTACGTCGTAAGCAACGCCGTCATCACTCATTGGTGGGTTCCTCAGCGGGTGGAGTCTCTTCCTGCTCTGCTGGTTCATCCGTCTCTTTTCCAGTTGCCTGCTTCAGCACCTTCTCGACTTCGGGAGGTAGCGGGGCAACAGAAGATTCTTGTTGTGCGGTGCGGACGGCTTGCATGACTTCCGGCGCAACAGCACCAAGCATGGCTTCGGTAAGTTCGGGAGTAATCATTCCCCGCTCACGAAGCATTCTCAGTGCGACCTCTGTTGGAGTCGGAGCGTCTTGGTCGGAGAAGCCGTGAGCACGACGCCATGTCTGGTAGGAAACAGCGCCACGGTCAAGACCAGCGTCTGCATCGGCAGCACGGTCGTTGCGAGTGCTGACTGCGGATGGGTCGTACCAAACGGTGATGCGGTTTACATCAGCCTCTGAGTAGCCCTGTGCGATAAGGTACGGACGCAGGTACACGACGGTGAGTGCGTCAACGATAAGAAGCATGAGCGGCTCGATGTGAGCCTTGTAAAGAGACTCATCAATCTGCAGAGCGTTCGAGTACTTGACGTTCGCCATGCCGGACACAACGTCCTTAGGAACATCGAGACCCTGCAGGATGCGCTCCAGAACTCGGTCGGAACGCTCGGCAAGTGCGGGGTCAAAAGAACGCTCGAACTTGAACTGCTTGATTTTGTCACCAAGCTCTGCAGGTCCACGGATAATCAGCGGAACGACGGCGGATGCAGACTCCTCGTCACGAATTGGAGTCGTCATCGCATCAATCAGTTGCTCTTCGAACTCATCCTCTGCTTCCTCAGCGGTGAAGCCGGGTCCAATGCCGTCTTCAGAGTCATAGAGGTCAGGGTCTCCCTGAGCCGCAACGCTGAGGCCATCAGGGAGGTATAGGGCTCCAGCGTTGAGGCGGGAGCGAGCAGTCGCACGGAAAGTGCGGTTGAGCAGAAGAAGTTCAGCGCACAGGTCAAGCAGACCACGCAAGCTTGAGTCGGCCTCGTCGGAGTAGCGAGGGTGTGAGCGCCAGATGCGACCAACGAACGCCTTGTTGGAAAGTTGTGTGACCTTGCCGCTCATTCCGTTACCGGAAGCTTGCTCACGACGACCGATGACGTTGTAGCCACCCTTCTGGCTTGTGAGAACTTCGTCAACAGAGCGGATGTCCCAAGACTCGGGTTCGCCGGTACCGGGCTTGGCTGGCATCTGAACGAGGTAGCACTCACCAGCAACAGCGAGGTTGAGGGCAGCGTCCTTGAGAAGTCCGGGCTGACCACCGTATGCGGAGCTCAACCGTGAAAGCGCACGCTCTGCAGCAGAAGCAAGGTGCTGGTCAATTGTGCGGGACTCACCGACAGCAATAGGGGCTTGGCTGGGGTCATCAATCGCAGCAGCGAAAACTCGGATTCGGGAGACAACGGACGCAACGAGGTTAAAGGCGTACTTGATTTCACCAATGGCGTCGTAGTACTCCCAAGCCTCAGCCTGCCAAGCAGAAGATGTGGCGGAACGGCGAGACTTGAACTGCTCGAACTCACCCTTGTCGTTGAGCTTGACCTGAACGGCAGCAGCAGTCAGGGTGCGAGGGAAGTCGTAGGCGACAGGAGCAGGAGCGTTGGAGTTGTCGAAGAAGACAGAGTTTGAAGGACGAGAAGTTCGCTGGTTTAGAACAACCTGCGTGGAGCGAGTGGTCGCAGACTTGCGCTTTGCCTTGGACCGAGAGGCGGTCTTTTTAGGCTCTGGTTTCTGAGCCTCTGCCTCTTCTGCTTTCTTGAATACGCTCACTGGCGATTCTCCTCGTCATAAGTTGCGGAGTATGAGTTATTTATCCTCATACGCAGTCAACAGTCCTGCTGCTGCAGACAGTGCAAGCACTGTTGCTACAACATCAGTTACTGGTGTAATCATACTAGATGCAAATAGAACTGATGCGGTCCAAATCGACATACACCAATCACAAGTAAAAAGGTAGCCGATTTTGGAGCTCTCGGGGGGCTTTCTCTTCCAAACCCACTCTCGTATCGGTTCAGTAATAACGTCCCTCGTTATTAGTCGGGTAAGGCGATATGTCGCCAATCCGTAGATAACTAGTTCGAGGAGAGTCATTCGGGGTCCTGATTGGAGTAGATGTGGTTTCCGTAAGGGTTCCATGAGCGAAGACGGGAGCCACAGCCGCAGTTATTGTCTTTCTCTATAACAAAAACTTTGCCAGATTCAGTTCTAATCCAGTGAGTCTTCTTTTCGCTCAAGTGCTCAAAAACCTTTTCCTGAAAGACCATTTTGGGTCCTTCTGGGCTATCAACCACGACTCTAAGGGTTTCCCCCATATAAACGGCCCTGCATCGGTCAAGACGGCGAGTTCCCTTAGGAGCATCGCCTCGGAGGGTGAAACTGTTGATGTCTGTAATAGAACCCGGAGGAGCAATCTTGAGGATTGCTGGAAACACATCCATGTATTTCTTCATAGGGTGTACTCGGTCGGGATGTAGAAGTTTTCCCAGCCAAATGCTTCAGTTGCGACCTTGAGTGGAACAACCAGTGGTTTGGTTCTGCGGGACTGCTGGAGAGTCTCGAAAACTTCTGCTCCTGAATGTGTAAGAACAGCGTTTTTCCACGACCTATTGCCGAGCAAATGCTTGAGCGGAAACGCCATGGGAAGAGTCGAGTCATCTGTTGTCATGGTCTCAAGGAAGCGGGCTTGCTTCGAGGACGAGTGTTTGGGGTTGACCCAAACGACGACGGCTAATTCTTCTTCGGTGTAGGTGCCTGTGTTTGTTTGGTATTGACGGCTCACTTGCTCAACCTCCGTGCCATGGCCCGATATGAAACCCCTGCTGCCTCAGCGATAGCAGCGGTGGGGACCCCCATCATTCTGAGGTTCTGCGCCATTTCGGTCAACTGCTCGTTGGCGATGGCGTATGGACTGTTGGGAGGGCTCTTCGCTCTATAACGGCGAGCAAGAGCGGCGAGCTCCCTCAACTTGGGTCTCATGGCGGGGGGCACCCCGGGCGAGACCGTCCTCATTCGTGGGGCCGAACGGGTCGGCACGGACGTAGTAAGAGATTTTGGCGGGGGAGGCGGGATTTCTCGAAACTGCTTCCTGTTTTCAGCACGCTTGACCCAGAAGTGGATGGTGGTCTTGGGGCGGGGCGGAATGAGGGAATCGCCTAGAACCTGAAGAGACCAGCCTGACTCCCAGAGTGCACGCAGGCGGGACTCCATATCTTCACGGGGAAGAGAACCGAGGAACTCCACCTCGTCGCTTGGTAGCTGCGTCTTTTCCATTTTCCTATCGTACAGCATTCTTGCGCTGCCGTTCAGACTAAAAGGGCCAGAGATTCTTGTACGGCGGAGGCGAAAAAGTGAACCTTTACGATTTTTGACTTTGGCCTGTGAGTTGGCTGCGCTTTATTTCGGG